>Ga0079224_100000022_pt1 | contig 96120 bp, 91 predicted proteins | sample Stecom2015_FD_80414 | JGI IMG/M metagenome (GOLD analysis project Ga0079224, IMG submission 80414) | Agricultural soil microbial communities from Utah to study Nitrogen management - Steer compost 2015 | ecosystem: Environmental > Terrestrial > Soil > Agricultural land | place: USA: Utah... | reverse complement strand
TTGTTTCAAAAACCTGATGACAATCACATAAGCAATCTGTACAATATCCAGTTGGTGAACAAAACTTTCAGCGATATACCGGTTGAATTAAAAATAGTTTCTCCTGAAGGAGAAATAAAATGGGTAGGTGACGGTGTGAAAATTCTTAAAGAACAATCGGTGGCTCATGGAACATTCTTTCTCATTATACCAAAAACAAAAATTTTGAAAACAAAGACCGAAGTAAAATTTGAAGTAGTATCAGATGGCAAAAAGGTGAGTTCATACGAAACATCATTTCTCGGTCCAAATAATTAAACAGAATGAAACTTAACTGGGGATTTGGAATTGCTGCAGTTTACACTGTATTTGCTCTTGGAATTATCGGGATGGTAATACTGGCATCGCGTCAGAAAAATGATTTGGTAACAGAGAGTTATTACGAGCAGGCTGTTCACTTTCAGGATAAAATTAATGCAAGTGAAAATGCTCTTGAAGCCAACAATTTTGAACTCAAATTTTTATCGGATGAGCATAAGGCAGTTATCCGGCTTACAGACAATATTGCCGTTCAGGGCAATTTGCTTTTTTATAAACCTGATGATGCAGAAAAAGATTTCAGTGTTTCATTACAAACAAGTAATGAAGGCAATCAGGAAATTGCATTGCCCGATATAGCTCGCGGATATTGGAATGTGCTGGCTTCGTGGAAGTATAATTCCAAAGATTATTTTAAAGAAGTTCGTATTTACGTTCAATAATGCAGAGTATGGCATTTTACCTATCAGCATTTATATTAGGACTTTTTGGAAGCCTGCATTGCGCAGGCATGTGCGGACCCATAGCAATGATGCTTCCTGCCAACAAAAATTTTTTAAGAAAAGCCAACATTTCAAGGCTGCTTTATAATTCAGGAAGAGCGGTTGCTTATATGCTGATTGGATTAGTGTTTGGAATACTTGGTTCTGCAATTTCTATCAGTGGATATCAAAAACAGTTAAGTATCTTTTCAGGAATTGTAATTCTGTTGATTATTTTTTTTACCGCTGCACAAAAATTTCAAAACCGTTTTTCTGCTTTCATTGCGCGAATTACAATGCCTGTGAGAATATTGATGAAAAAACTGTTTGCACAACAATCACCTGCTGCACATTTTGGAATCGGACTTACAAATGGATTTCTTCCATGTGGTCTCGTTTATCTTGCAGCAGCAGGTTCAGTTTCGGCAGGCAGTACCAGCGGTAGTGTACTTTATATGGCATTATTTGCCTTGGGAACTTTTCCTGTGATGCTGGCAATTTCGTTTTCTGCATCGTTGCTCAAAGGGTCGTGGCGCAACCTGTATAGCAAAGCTACTCCGGTAGTGTCAATAGCATTAGCTCTGTTTCTGATTTATCGTGGCACACAAATGAAAACAGACTGTCATGTCACCAAATCACCACCTGCCATGATATCATGCGAAAAACCCGGCCAGCCGACTATTTAATAGAACAAACAACTATATTTCAGATTTGAAAAATCCCTCTGAAACCCCGTGCTGCATAGTACGATTCGGCACCGTTATGATAAATAAATACACGACCAAAGCGGCAGTCGCCAAAAATAGCACCACCAAGCTCACGAACATTGTCAGGTGTTTTCAGCCAGCTTGAGGTTTTTAAATCAAAATTTCCGATAGATTGCAGTAACTCATATTGTTTTTCGTCAATCATCTCTATTCCCATCCACTTTGCCACAGCCATTGCACTGTCTTTAGGTTTGTGTTCTTTTCTGGATTGCAAAGCATCCTCATCATAACACAAACTTCGTCTGCCTTTGGGACTTTCAGGTGAGCAGTCGCAAAAAATATATTTATCAGATTTTTTATCATAGTCAATCACGTCCGGTTCTCCTCCTGAAATTTCCATTTCATTCAGCGTCCACAGTTTGTCAGCTTGTTTGAGTAACCGTTGCTCAACATCATTCCACCTGATTCCCTTATGCCGTTGCATATTTTTCTCAAAGCGGGATTGAATGATAGTTATCAAATGCTTTTTTTCGTTGTCAGAAATTGTTTTATCTTTTTTCATCCTTATTTATTTAAAACAGACTTGTTTTTTCGTTTAAATTATACAACAGAATAAACTATACAACATAAAATTAACAATATTACCTGTGGATTTAGCTCCCTATGTTGATTAGCGTATAATCACTTTTGCAATGTCAGAGCAACAGAGTACTTTATTTTTTGCTCTTCAGAATAGACACCAGCTTTTGGCCACGTACCAGTAACTTCAGTCGTTGTCTGCTTAACGAAATATGTGCCTGCTTTTTCTCACGTTCGTCAACACCTGTTTTATAAACTGAAATGATATGCTGATAAGTGAGGATACCTCTGATTTTCTTATCTACTACTACAGGTAAAATATCCACATTCTCTTTAGCCATTATTTCAACTGCACGTCTTAATGTTTCAGAAGGTTTTATGTACACATTATTTCTTTTCACAATAGTTTCAATGGTGTTGCCTTCATTATGATGTGAATTAAATAAATTGGAAGAGCTTACTATACCTTTATACTCACCCTCTGTATCGGAGACGATAAAATAATTAGCCTGCATATCCGATTCGTTGGTAAACCAGTTGCGCACTTCGTCAATGCTCATCTGATTATTAATCACTACACCGTTGTCAGTAACCAGTTGTTCAACGTTGGTTTTTTCAAGAATATCGGGTTCATACGAATCAGGTGTAACAACTCCTCTGCGCGCAATTCTTTCTGTCATAATAGTGTTTTCCATCAGGAAGAATGAGATAAAATATGATGTGGTACAGGTTGCCAGCAAAGGCAATAATGCATTGGATTGTCCTGTTGTTTCAAGAGCAAAAACGATAGACGTAAGAAATGCTCTTGAAGCGCCTGCAAACAATGCCGACATACCTACAAGTACTGCCAATGGAATATTTATTCCTACATCAGGAAACCAGTACATACCTACGCTTCCGAGCAATGCGCCTGCTGCTCCTCCTATGGTCATTAAAGGAGCCAGCGTTCCGCCTGAAGTTCCGCTGCTTAATGATATTGACCATGATATAAACTTCAGTACACACAATGAAACAACAACATTCATTGCAAGTGTTCCCGAGAGCAAATCCGTTATATTAAAATATCCTACACCAAGTGTGCGCGGAGAAAAATATCCTACTACCCCTACAGCAATTCCTCCAATAGCAGGCCACCATGCCCAGTGAATCGGAAGTTTCTCAAACATATCTTCGAGCCAATAAACCACCTTGGTTACAGCTACGGCTAACAGACCAATGGCAATTCCCATTACACTGTAAAAAAACACTGCATAGTTGGATGCAACAGGAATGGGATTGGCAACCGGAAATACTACTTCGTTTCCAAACAAAAAATGATGACCCGCTGCTCCGGTAATACAAGCCAAAGCAACCGGAATAAAAGAACGTGCCGAGAACTCAAACAACAATAATTCAATAGCCAACAATATAGCCGCAACAGGGCTTGCAAAAATTGCAGCCATACCTGCAGTGGCACCTGCTGCCAGTAAAATTTTTCTTTCGTTGGGTGTAATGCGAATCAACTGACCTAAAGTAGAACCCAAAGCGCCTCCCGTTGCAATGATGGGACCTTCAGCACCAAAAGGACCTCCTGTACCAATGGTAATGGCTGATGACAATGGTTTTAAATAAGTGATGGATGGTTTGATTTTACTTTCATTCGTCAATATCTGTTCCATAGCTTCAGGAATACCATGGCCTCTGATTGCTTTAGACCCGTACAATGCCATTAACCCAACTATCAACCCTCCCACCACAGGAACAACTATTACAAAAACTCCCAAATTATTGTACATGGGAGTTGTTTCAGTTACTGTTAAGCTTCCATAAAATGCAATACCTGTAATTACATCTATGAGATAAATCAGAAATTTTGCAATGAAACTAATACAGGCTGCAACAAGTACTGCAAGTAATGACAAACGAAAAGTCCTTTGCTTGTTGTATTTCTTTTTAGAGTCATTGTTTTCGTTATGCAGGGCTGGAGAAAGCGATAATGAAATGGGTATTCCGTTTTTTAACATCCGTGTAAAAAATTAAAATTCAAAGAGTATGTATTGTTTCGAAAAAACAGGTAATTCGAATGCTCTCTTGAAAAATATGAAAATATTCTGCAAATTTCGTTTAAATTTACTTTTTAGTTTTACTGTATGGTTAAGAAAAAATGAAATTCTATGATTTAAAACAATAAAAACGGAATGCCCGCTAATTACAAATAGTTCCACACTCAATTTTATAACAACATTTTTAGTCTTTCCAGTTCCACCATTTGAGTTTTTCTTTGCTTTGTTTTTCACGAGGCGTTTCAGCAAAATATACTGCACATCTGAACACATAAAGCAAACATCTGTCCTGAACACAACCTACAAACTTATTCGACAGTTCATACAATTGCTGAGGAGCTTTTCCTTTAAGATCATCTACATTTCTGATGCCTATATGATATAAATCTGTTGCAATAGATTTTCCAACACCCGGTATTACCGTCAGATTTTTTATTGATTCTGCTAATGACATTACAACTTCAGATTATCTTTTTCATCAAGTTCCCAAAAGGGATTGTAGGCTACTTCAAATACATAACCATCCAAATCTTTAAAATACCCACTGTATCCTCCCCAGTAAACTTTTTGCGCAGGCTTAATAATGGTGGCACCGAGTTTTTTAACCTTCTTCAAAACATCATCTACTTCTTTTTCTGATCTTGTGTTGTGCGAAATAGTAATTCCTGAAAATTCCGAGTGCTTATATTCAAGTGTTGCGTCCTTGGCAAGTTCATCACGTGGATGCAATGCGAATATGATTCCTCCCAAATCAAACAAAGCCAAACCTTCCAAACTCATTGCTGATTTTTTCCAACCGAGTCCTTTTTCATAAAAAGCTACAGCCCTGTCAAAATTTTCAACACCTAGAGTAATTAAATTCAGTTTTTGACGCATACAATCATTCTTTCATTGTTTAAACATAACGTAAGAAGTCAGTTTGCTGATTTTCCCGTCTCGGAAATGAAACACATCACAAAATACTGCATCGATTTTATTTCCTCCTTTAAGTTTGGCCTGAACTGTTCCTTCTGCTACTACAATGTTTCCTTCTTCAATTAACCTGTTTACACTGATATCCGGATGACCATCAGCATTTGGATTCTCTATTTCTTTATCGAAAGCATCTATGCCTTTATGATGAAAATAACCGGGCATTTCCCACTCTACATCATCTGTTAAGCAAGATAAAATTTTTTCATGATCAGTCACTGAGAATGCGTCCATGTATTTTTGGACCATCTGTTTTTGTTCACTCATAAAATATAATTTAGATTTCTAAAGTAAAAGTATCAGATTTATTTCAGTCTGCATGTAACAATCTGAATACTCCGTTGAATTAAATATTCAATATCACCAACCACCTGATGCACCACCACCACCGGTGCTGCCACCGCCAAAACCTCCGAAGCCACCACTGCTTCCTCCTCCCCATGATGAATCTCCACCCCATGAAGAGCCCCCACCCCAGTTGCTGCCTCTGTTTCCACGGTTGGCTCTGTCAGCAGCATTCAGTAGCGTCCATGCTGTCCAGAATCCAATACTATTTAATCTTGCATAGCGCCTTACGCGAGCTATACGAACAGAAAAAATCAAGAAGAATATTGCCAAGACCATAAGAATAGCAGGCAATATAGAATCCTGTCCATTGCTACTGTAACTTTCATCGGCAGTAAACTCTCCTTTTACACGCTGCATCATTTCAGTAGTAGCAGCATCCAACCCTTCATAATAATTTTGCTCTTTGAACTCAGGTTTAATTACCAACTCAATGATGCGTTTGCATATTGCGTCAGGCAGAGAACCTTCCAGTCCGTAACCTGTGATGATGGTCATTCTTCTGTCGGACATTGCTGCGAGGATGAGTGCACCATTGTCTTTTCCTTTTTGTCCTATACCCCAATCCCTGTAAAGTGCAATAGCATAATCGTCCACAGGATAAATGCCTGTACTTTGAATCAGTACGATAGCAATTTGAGTTGAAGTACTGTCGTTAAAAGCAACAAGTTTATTCTCGAGTGCGTCCCTTTGTTCAGCAGAAAGAACACCTGCAAAATCATTAACTAATTTTGGCGGATTGGGTTTAGGAGGCAGTTCCTGAGCTGAAACAAGATGCGTAAACAGCATTGTGAGAAACAATGCTACCATACATGAAAGTTTTTGTTTCAGCATGATTTTATTCTCCAAATATCACATCGTTAGGCAACTCGTTTACATCGTCTTTAGTTACAGGAAAATGTATTTTCAGTTTCTTTCCTGTTTCGTCAATCGCATGCAATAGTCCTCCGGTGTAGTCTTGCCTTTTGAAAAAAGGAATCATTTCAGATTTTACTTTCTCCCAAAAATTCTGACTCACATGCTGATGAATACCGCTATCGCCAATTATTGCAAACTGACGCATTTCAATAGCAACATAAATGAGCACTCCATTATGCAAAAGTGTTTCATGCATCTTCAGTGTTTCAAAAATTTCAGCTGCACGGTCGAGCACATCACCTTTAATGGTGCTGTCAATATAAACACGTATTTCTCCGGTGGTATGCTTTTCGTTACGTGCTATGGCATTTTTCAGCAACATTTGTTGCTCTTCTGAAAAATACGAAGCTGCAACGGCCATAATCAGAATTTAACCTCAGGTGCTTTTTCAGCGCCTTTATCCGACTGGAAATAACCCTTCTGACTGAACCCAAACATTCCTGCCAACAAGGTTTGTGGAAACCTGCGTATATAAGTATTGAATGTTTGTGCCGCATCATTAAAATCTTTTCGTGCAACAGCTATGCGTCTTTCTGTTCCTTCAAGTGTAGCCTGTAGTTCCAAAAAGTTTTGGTTAGCTTTTAAGTTAGGATAATTTTCTACAACCATAAGCAGTCTGCCAAGTGCAGTGCTCAACTGTCCCTGAGCTGCCTGAAATTTCTGAATATTTTCAGGAGTAAGTTGGCTGGGATCAACCTTTACTTGTGTAGCACTGGCACGTGCTTCCACTACAGCAGTAAGTGTACCTTTTTCAAATTCGGCAGCACCCTTTACGGTGTTCACCAGATTAGGGATAAGATCCATTCGCTGCTGATATTGGTTTTCAACCTGTGCCCACTTATTTTTGACATTCTCATCTTCTGAGACCATCTGATTATAAGAACCTGCAAAAAAGCGGTAGATAATAAATACGATTAGGAGAATAACTCCTATAATAATAAATGATCGTTTCATACGTAATGATTTATTGGTTTGTAAGTTAACGCGCCAAATGTATCGGATGCTAAAATATAATTTTTGTCAATTCGGTTAATGACGTATTTTTTTAGGTGAATATTCTTTTTTTAAGGACGATTAACAGGCTTTATAAGCCATTCAAATTTAGTAACATTGCAATCTTTACAATTTGAACAATGACAAAGAGTTATGCCATCACGGTAAGCGGGAAAGTACAGGGAGTTTTTTTCAGGAAATTTACGAAAGAAAAAGCCGTTGAATCAGGGTTGAATGGATTTGTGAGAAATCAAAATGACGGCTCCGTTTACATAGAAGTTACCGGTGAAGAAACTGTGCTTGAAGATTTCATTCAATGGTGCCATACCGGATCGCCTCAGTCAGTTGTTAAGGAAGTTACTGTAAAAGAAATTTCCACTATGCACCAACAATCCTTTCGCATACGATACTTTTGAAACATTAATCATATCAGTTAAAGCAACTCCAATACAATCAGGAATGAGTGGAATACGCAAACTTGCAGGGCAAACAGCCATATATGGCTTAAGCAGCATTGTAGGACGTATGCTCAATTACCTGCTGGTTCCGTTTTATACACGTATTTTTTCGCCTGTGGAGTATGGTATAGTATCTGAACTCTACTCCTACTCTGCTTTCTTACTCATTCTGTTTACCTACGGTATGGAAACTGCCTTTTTCAATTTTATGCAGAAGGAGAAAGACAATAAAAATGTTTATGCCACCAGTTTGTCATCAGTAGTATTTACCACAGTCATTCTATCAGGACTGATGATAGCTTTCTCAGACCACCTCGCTTCACTCATTCGTTATCCGGGCAAAGGAGAATTTATAACGTGGCTGGCACTGATCATAGCATTTGATGCCATTACTTCCATTCCTTTTGCGCGATTACGGCAACAAAACAAAGCGGTAAAATTCGCTGTAATCAAAATCATAAATATTCTGCTCAATATCGGGTTTAACATTTTCTTCCTTGTAGGTTGCCCGGTATGGGTAAAAGGTGATCATGGAATCTTATCACAACTGGCAGTTACGTTTTATTCACCTTCCATTGGTGTAGGCTATGTTTTCCTTTCCAATGTATTGGCAAGCGGATTTACTGTACTTCTTTTATTCCGTGAATATCGCTATTTCACTTTTCAGATTGACAAAGCTCTCCTCAGGAATATGTTTGTTTATGCACTGCCGCTGATGATTGCCGGATTTGCAGGAATGATTAATGAAACTCTTGACCGTGCTATTTATAAATTTATTGCTCCCAATCCTGATACAGCACTTCGCGAACTGGGTATTTACAGTGCCTGCTATAAACTAAGTATTATCATGACCTTGTTTATCCAGACTTTCCGATATGCAGCAGAGCCTTTCTTCTTTGCACAGCATAAGCAGGATAATCAGCGCAGTGTTTATGCACTTGTGATGACCTACTTCGTCATTACGTGCTCCGTAATTTTTCTTGCAGTAATGTTATATCTCGACATTATTCAGTTGTTTATCGGAGAAAAATTCCGCTCAGGACTGGGTGTTGTTCCCATATTGCTGATGGCAAACATGTGTCTTGGAATATTTTACAACTTAAGCATGTGGTATAAACTTACGGAGCAAACTCAATATGGCGCATACTTCTCTATTTTCGGAGGCATTCTTACAGTTATATTGTTGTTTGTATTAATTCCTCTGTTCGGCTACATGGGTGCGGCATGGGCAACTTTTATCACCTACTTTGCCATGATGATACTTTCGTATGTAACCGGCCAGAAAAATTACCCCATACCTTATAAAGTAAAAGATGATTTCATCACGGTAGTGCTTGCACTGATGTGTTATTGTATCGCTTATTCTGTACAGTCTTTATTTCATTATAAAGGGGTTTTGCTTTGGGTAATCAACACCCTGTTTCTCTTTGCATATCTTTACACTATTTATAGAATCAATCTTCCTGATCTCAAAATTCGACCCTCTAAACAACAGGCTACACCTGCTAACACTTATAAAAAAACGGATTAACCAAGGATTAACAAATCATTTACTCCTATTGAATATTTTTACCAACTGAAAACTTCTGTCATGCCTGATATACTCCACATTAAAATCATCAACCAATCTGAACATGCATTGCCTGCTTATGAAACTGCTCATGCAGCAGGTATGGATTTAAGAGCTAACTTAAAACAGGATATAGAACTTAAACCAATGGAGCGTAGCATCATCCCAACAGGTTTGTTTATTGAATTGCCTGTAGGTTACGAAGCCCAGATACGACCACGCAGCGGACTTGCTGCCAAACATGGAATAACTGTGCTCAACACTCCGGGAACAATTGATGCTGATTACAGAGGAGAGATTAAAGTAATACTGATAAACCTGTCAACTGAATCATTTGTTATTAAAAACGGAGAACGTATTGCACAGATGGTTATCGCTTCGCATGAAAGGGCCAACTGGATTGCATCTGATACATTATCTGAATCAGAAAGAGGTGCAGGAGGTTTTGGTCATACTGGCAAATAATAACTGCAACATTTTCACATAAACTTAAAATTGTCTAAAAAGTAAGATTGTTATTTTTGAAACGTTAAAAAATATTGTGAGCGAATCATTAGTTATCATACCCACCTACAACGAGAAGGAAAACATCCAGAAAATAATCAAGGCTGTTTTCAATCTTATCAATTCATTTCATGTACTGGTGATTGATGACAACTCCGAAGATGGAACTGCAGACCTTGTTAAGCAACTGATGGTTCAGTTTCCTGATTCACTTTTTTTAGAGCAACGCCCGGGAAAGCTTGGACTTGGAACAGCATATATTCATGGATTCAAATGGGCACTGCAGCGCAACTATCAGTATATTTTTGAGATGGATGCCGATTTTTCTCACAACCCTTCTGATTTGATGAGACTGCTCGATGCCTGTAAAAACGGAAAAGCTGATTTGGCTATCGGTTCACGTTATATCAATGGTGTGAATGTAGTCAACTGGCCTATAGGCAGAGTGATTATGTCGTATTATGCCAGTGCCTATGTGCGCATGATTACACGAATGCCGGTACGTGATGCCACTGCAGGCTTTAAGTGTTACAGACGACATGTACTGGAAGTAATTGATCTTTCTAAAATAAAATTTATGGGATATGCCTTTCAGATTGAAATGAAATTTGCTGCCTGGCGTTGCGGTTTCCGCATTGTCGAAGTTCCCATTGTTTTTACCGATCGCACCGAAGGAAAATCCAAAATGAGTTCAGGAATTTTCAAAGAAGCATTTTTCGGAGTGCTGCAGATGAAAATAAAAAGCTGGTTTGGCAGCTATAAAAAAACTAATTAAACAAATTTTTCGCCTTTGTTGGTTTTTACGTCATTCACAAACTGACGTATCTGTTGTTCGTCCTGCTTGCGGCATACCAGCAGAATATTTTCAGATTCTACCACAATATAATCGTTGAGTCCTTGGAGTACAACAAGTTTTTCATGAGGTACACTTACAACACAGTTGGAAGAGTCATATAGCATAACATTTTTCCCTACAACAGCATTTTTAGCTGCATCGTGAGGCAGATGCTCATATAAAGAACCATAAGTACCCAAATCACTCCAACCAAATTCTGCTTTCATCACATAAACATTGCTTGCCTTTTCCATAATTCCAAAATCAATACTAATGTTTGTACATTGCGAATAAGCTCTTTTTACAAACTCTGTTTCGTTATCGGTATAATATTTTCCCTTTCCTTCTTCAAAAATATGATACATATCGGGCAAATAATTCTTAAGTGCTTTAAGAATTGATTTTACATTCCACATGAAGATGCCTGCGTTCCAGACAAACTCTCCTGTTTTAAGAAAAAACTGCGCCATTTCAAGATTTGGCTTTTCTGTAAAAGTTTTTACTTTAAAAACAGAACTGTTGCTATTCTTTTTGTCATCAACAAACTGAATATATCCATAACCGGTATCAGGCCTACTTGGCGTGATTCCAATGGTAAGCAAACAGTCACTTTCCCTGGTAAAATTTAATCCTTCTTTAACTGTTTCAATAAAAGCATCTTCCTTGGTAATGACGTGATCAGAAGGAGCTACAATAATATTGGCATCAGGGTTTTTTGAAGCAATTTTAAATGCAGCATACGATACACAGGGAGCAGTATTACGTCTGAGTGGTTCTCCAAGAATATTTTCTACAGGCAAATCAGGAAGATTCTTTTTTACCAGATCAACATACGACTCATTTGTTACAATGAGAATATTTTCTTTTGGGCAAATCTGTGTAAACCGGTTATAGGTTTGTTGCAACAATGTTTTGCCGCTATCAAGTATGTCAAGAAACTGTTTTGGAAAAGCATTGCGGCTCATAGGCCAGAAACGGCTTCCAATGCCGCCCGCCATAATCACGCAGTAGTTATTCTTATTCATGATGTATTAAGGTAATGGTGGTTTAATGTTTAAATGCAAAAAAATCAAAATTTATCCTTTAAACGTAAACAAAGTCATTTTAGTTATCAACGCAGTTTGTTAAATTTTTCAGTCTTGAAAATGTAAAGCTATGATATTAACTGATAGAAATGCAAATGATTAAAATCAGAAAGGCTGCCTTAAACAGACAGCCTTTCTGAAATATGCATATTACAAATTTAATTCTTAATCAAACGAAACGTTTTAGTTTGTGCAACACCTGTCATTTTGAGCGTATAAACACCATCAGAGAAATTGCGCAAATCAATCAATTTTTCATTCTGATTTGCAGCAATAATATCTTTAATAACCAACTTGCCACTCAAATCAAATATCTCAACGTGATAAGAACCATGTCCTTGCGGAGTTTGAATTCTGAAAATACCATTGGATGGATTAGGTATGATACTTATATTGTCTGATGCTGTCTGCAGGTTATTTACACCTGTTGTCATATCTATGTTCACATTATCAATATACAACCTGTTGCCATATCCGTTGATATTGACAAACTTTATTACAACATCATCACCCAAATAATTATTCAGCAAAATAGTATCTCTGCGCCATTGCGTTGCAGATGAAGGATAGAACGAAGTATTTAAGGTTCCTCCTGTAGTGGAAAGGTCCAATCCGCCTTTAAAATATCCTGTTGTTTGAAAAGTATTTCCACAGTCGGTAGAAATATCAACTCTAAGCGTATCACTGTAACCGGGTATCGAATATGGTGCATAAGCAACATCAAAAGTTAAAGTTGCTGATGCTGCATTGCTTAATGAAACACTGTATGTAATCAACCCATCCTCTGCACCATAACCATTATAACTATAGTTATTTACAAAAGCAGCGTTTGTACTTGTGCCGTAGATACCCGTAATATTCCCACTTTTCGTCCAGGTATAACTGGTGTTGGAAGAATCAATTGACCAGTATTGCGGAGGGAAACCTGCAGTCTGAAAATCTTCAGTCACCGGTGGCTGTTGTGCCGGAATAATATTAATCATAGAAGCAACGGTAGTGGTATCCGCACCAATACCATTAGCAGCAATGAGGGTTACATCATACATACCGGTAGCATTAAACTGCACTTGTGGATTTTGTGAGGATGCAGAAGTTCCGTTTACAAAAGTTACAGTATTAGGATTGAAACTCCAGTTCCAGGAACTGGGTGCACTGGAACTCAAGTCTGTAAACTGAAACGTTTTTCCTACACATCCTGAACTGAAATTAGATGAAAATGCAACTAATGGAGGAATATTCGGACAATTTATGATTCCGGGTGATTTGTTAACTGCAATAGCTCTTCTTCCTTTATTTCCATCAGGAAAAACTGCTCTTACACTAAACCAATATGAATTACTTGAACTAAGATTAGTAAATACATAATCTGTTGTGTTACTGGTACCAACAGAATCCATATACATATTTCCGAGTAAACTTACTTCGTACCATGCCGCACCGGTAACTGCATTCCATGCTATTTTAATAGAGTCAACACATCCATAAACAACATGCAGGTTTTGTGGCACTCCTATTATTGAAAATGGTTCTGTATTCATTCCGCTTACCGTACCGCGTGTCACTCTTACGTGTGCTTCACTGGTTATGGTACTTGGAACAGTCCACTGATATTGCAATGTATTCTGACTCACATTACCAATGTTATTCCATGTGGCACCATTGTCGGTGGAATATTCGAGTGTAAATCCTCCTAATCCTTTGAGTGCATCCCAGCGTAATACTTCTGTTTCACCGGGCACAAATCCTTCTCTTCCTAATGGGTATGTTACAGTGATATCATCCATTCTGTATTCATACACAATATAAAATTCCTGAGGACCCTGTGGAATAGCAAAGCCTTTAAGAGAAATTGTGTAACTGCCTGCATCAGGATCGGCAAGTGTTACCTGTTCCATATTGTTGAGATGGTCAACACCTCTTACTGCAGGAGTATTTAATGCAGTAGTATTTGGTGTGGCATCCAATACCCATGGAGTCCATACTGCAGCTGTAGGATCAGTAACAGTCATATCAATATCATTCACCAGATAAGTTGAAGCAGCAGGTGAACCACCCTGATCATGCCAATAAACCATCACTCTGAAATCTTTTACATCAACAGGAACATTCACACTGAAGGTTAAACTGTCGCCCTGTGATATGGAACCATGTATAAAGTGATTATCTTCCAGAGTTTTTACGGCACGCAGTGCGTTTACTCTACCCCATCCATATTTAAAATCAGGTCCGGGATTTCCAATATCTTCCGCACTGTTGAGCAAACATGCTTTTATCAATGCTGTTGGTGCAACTGTGTCTGTATATAATTCTTTATATGCCTGAATCAACTGAGTGGTTATACCTGCAATTCCGGGGCATGCAGCAGACGTTCCGCCTCCCACCTGATAGGTATTTCCCTCATCAGTTGACATCTGATCGCGACCATTTGCAGCTATATCAGGTTTGATACGTCCGTCAGAAGCAGGGCCTATGCTGCTGCTGGGATCTATTACTTCCATAGCATCAAGATTAGCAACTGCAATCACATTCTTACCTTGTTTGTAACCGCCTGTAATATTTCCCCAACTGCCTCCTGCGCCATAGCCGCAGTTGGCGCCATTGTTATTTCCTGCAGAAAAAACAAATTCTAATTGTCCGTTATCATGAATGGTCTGATCTCCAAACTGAGTATCTGTTGTATATTCATTACATCCCTGCGAATAGCTGGTAGAGGTGACTACTGTTTTTATCGTATCATAATTGGCAACAGCATTCAGAATGTGGGTATAACCTGAGATGTCAAAAACATAAAGTTGAACACCATCTGCCATACCTCTGTAAACAGGATTGAGATTTGCTGCACCTGCAAGAATACCACTGGTCATATCACCATGAGTCTGACCAGTACCTGTTGCATAATTTGTTATTCTGCCAGTAAAATCAATGTGTGGTCCTACAAAACCATCATCAGCCAACGCTGCTGCCACTCCGTTGCCATTGTATTTTCTACCCATAATCAGGTCATTGTTTATAGCATTGCTGCGATGAAGGCTGCGTCCCATAGTATCATCCTTAACTGATGGAGGGGCTGTGAGTGATACAAAAAACACCCAGGGCTGCTGAGTTAATTTCTCTACATCGCTTTGCTGAATATTTATTTCAATAATCTGGTTCAGTTCAGTTACCTGCAAAATTGCACCGAAACTTGAAGCCCATGCCATCACATCAGCAGCCGATAAGTTTTTCTGATACTGAATTCTCACGGTCAACTTTCCCGGTGCTGGGATTGCATAAGCAGGATATTCGCCAAGCATGTTTACTGCGAGTTTTTGCTCTGAAGTACGACTTGTTACCGAGCGAATTCCAAATTGTTGTAATTGTGTTTTGTTGTAATTTAATGGAACTGCACTCCAAAAAGTATTTCTTGGTATATAGTCCAGGAGTTTTATACCGGTTTGTTCCAGCAATTCCTTTTGCTGTTCAGTTGGAACAGAGTAAAACTGAATATAACGGTAATAATATCCCTGACATATTTCCTCCTGAGACGGATTATCCGACTGTATAAATTCTGTTGTGTTTTCAGCAGGGAACTCCGGTTTTCCCGACAACATGAGTCTGTAGTCTGATTGAGCTAATGCTGATAGACTCAAAAAACCACAAGTGATTAGAGGTAAAATTTTCTTTATCATTTGATTTTAAATTTTGAAGGGGTTAAAATTAAGATAACACACTAAATAAAACATCAAATATTCATATTTTTTATAGTTAAAATATGCTCTGTCAATCATCTTTCTCGTTATGATTGAAACTTTCAATTATCTTTGCGCCCCCAATGAATGTTTCACGACTAAATAAGGTCATTATCAGTCTGATAGCTATCACACTGCTGTTCAGTTCCTGTAGCCGCTTCAACCGTATTCGCAAAAGCGGTGATATGAATATGAAATACAATGCTGCGGTGAAGTATTATGAAGACAAGAAATACTACAATGCATTGCAGTTGTTTGAAGAGTTGATAGTGGTTTTCAGAGGAACAGATAAGGCTGAAGATGCTTACTATTATTACTGCCTCTGTTATTTTTATACCGGAGATTACACCAGCGCTGCTTACCACTTCAACAACTTTGCGCAGACATTTCCTACAAGCAGCAAGGCAGAAGATGCTTTGTATTACAATGCCTATTGTTATTATCTGGACTCTGCACCCTCCAGCCTCGACCAGCAAAGCAGCACCGATGCTATACGCCAGTTTCAGCTTTTCATTAATAAATATCCCAACAGTACCAGAGTGCCTGAATGTAACAATCTGATTGACGAATTACGTCAGAAACTGGAAGTAAAAGCCTGGGACAATGCCATGCTTTATTACAAAATGGAAGAATACAAATCCGCTATTGTTGCATTGGGTAATGTAATAACAGACTTTCCGACTACTAAATATCAGGAAGAATGTTTATTTTTGATGTTTAAATCGGCTTACCTTTATGCCGGAAACAGTATAGAATCTAAAAAAGAAGAACGGTATAAAAGTGCATTGGAATATTATTCCAGACTTGTAGAAACCTTTCCTCAGACAACTTATAAAAAAGAAGCCGACAGATTGTACGCTTCTATCAATGAAAAATTAAAAGATATAAAAAGTAACAATTAATAATTTGCATAATGAATACAAGAAACGTAGCTCAGTCAACAATTACGCGTGATGTGGTTGACTTCGAAAAAGGCACAGGCAACATTTACGAAAGCCTTGCTATCATAGCAAAAAGAGCTAATCATATTGCTGCAGAAACCCGCGAAGAGTTACACGATAAACTAAGCGAATTTTCTTCTTCAACCGATACGCTTGATGAAGTATTTGAAAACCGTGAGCAAATAGAAATTTCGAAGTATTACGAGCGTTTACCGAAACCCACTCTTGTAGCCATTCAGGATTTTCTTGACGGAAAAATTTATTTCCGCAATCCTGCTACTGAAGATACCAAGGAATCGAAAGAACTCTAATAACCATGTTGCAGGGAAAAAAAATCCTGCTGGGAGTAACCGGTAGCATAGCTGCTTACAAAACTCCCGAACTGGTTCGCCAATTGGTGAAACAAGGTGCACAGGTAAAAGTGGTATTAACCAACTCTGCCAGTGATTTTGTTTCACCTCTTGTTTTATCTACCGTATCCAAAAACAACGTTTATCAGAGTTTTGCAAATGAAGATGCTTCGTGGAACAACCATGTGGAATTGGGTTTATGGTGCGATTTATTTGTGATAGCTCCTGCATCAGCCAACACCATTGCCAAAATGGCCAATGGCTCCTGCGATAATCTGCTCACTGCCATTTACCTCTCATGCCGTGCGCAGGTAATGATAGCACCTGCTATGGATGTGGATATGTTTCAGCATAGCACTACACAACAAAACTTAAAAACTCTCAGCGAAAAAGGCATTTTGCAAATCGGCCCCGAAAAAGGTGAACTGGCAAGTGGCCTCAATGGCGAAGGAAGAATGTCGGAACCTGAAAAAATTGTTGAAGAAATAATCCGCTTTTTTAATCCCTCACTGCCTCTGAAAAATAAAAAAGCAATTGTTACTGCAGGTCCTACCACCGAAGCCATTGACCCGGTACGTTTTATTGGCAACCACTCGTCAGGGAAAATGGGAATTGCTATTGCCAATATGCTACATAAGCAGGGCGCTGAAGTAACGCTGATAGTTGGCCCGGGAGTTGCTACGAGTGAAATACACAACGTAATTAAAACCATTTCGATTACATCAGCAGAAGATATGCTGAATGAATGTCAAAAAATATTTAGTGCAACTGACATGGTAGTTCTGGCTGCTGCTGTGGCTGACTATAAGCCTGCTGAGCCGGCTCAACAAAAAATCAAGAAGAAAGGTGATGAACCTGTTTCACTCACACTGACACCAACAACAGATATTGCTGCCACACTGGGTAAACAAAAAAAGAAAGGACAAATTATTGTAGGTTTTGCACTTGAAACCACAAACGGAGAAGCCAATGCAGTGAAAAAATTAAAAAGCAAAAACCTTGATTTTATTGTACTGAATATGCTTGATGACGACAATAAAGTATTCGGGTCGGAGTTTAACCGTATTACCATTTTTGACAGCAACGAAAAGGTTTTTCCTTACGACAAAAAAACCAAAGAAGAAGTTGCCGCTGATATTGTAAATAAAATAATTACTTTAGTGCAATGAAGAAAACCATTGTCTTTTTATTTCTCACCATCATGGCATTGCGCCTCCACGCTCAGGAGTTGAACTGCCAAATCAATGTGATGGCACCACAAATACAAAATGTGGACAAAAAAGTTTTTGAAACTCTGCAGCAAGCCATTTTTGAGTTTATGAATAACACTAAATGGACAACTGATAAATTCCTTAATCAGGAACGCATTGAATGTTCAGTTACCATCACAGTAAACGAGCGTGTTTCCAATGACGAATTCAAAGGAAGTATTCAGATAACTTCTCGCAGACCGATATTTAATACGTCTTACTACTCTCCAATTCTGAATTTTAATGATGATGATTTTCAGTTCAAGTACATCGAGTATCAGCCACTGGAATTTACTGAAAACAGCAGCAATCCTAACCTAACAGCTGTGCTTGGTTTTTATGCCTACATCATTTTGGGAATGGACTATGACAGCTTTCACCTGAATGGAGGAGCACCATTTTTTGCAAAAGCGCAAGCCCTTGTAAACAATATGCAGAATGCACGCGAAGCAGGGTGGCGTGCCTTTGAAGGAACACGCAACCGTTACTGGTTAGCCGAAAATCTTACCAACCCTGTATTTAAACCATTTCATGAGATGTTTTATCAGTATCACATCAAAGGTTTGGATGTAATGTCCAAGAAAAAAGATGATGGCTTGTCAAACATTACTGAAAGCCTTGAACTGTTAAGTGATGTGTATCGCGAAAAACCGGGATCGCTGTTATTGCAAACTTTGTTTTATGCCAAAGCAGATGAGATTGTAAATATTTTTACAGGAGCCTATCCCGATCAGAAAGTAAGAATCACAAATCTGCTGAATGAAATAGATCCGGCAAACTCAACCAAGTATGCCAAAATTATGGGTAACTGATTAAACCCAATCTGAAATTTATTTTTTACAATTTATTCAGAACAAAGAAATATTCTCAGTGAATATTACTGCTGTTGATTTCCTCATCTGAAGGCAATTCTACTGAATTGTCAGCATACTGCTTGGCGTAATAAAGGTATTTTCCGGTGCTGTTGCATGCATAACCCGAAATGGTATCACCCGGCAAAAGCTGCAAACGAACGAAAGTTCTCCATCTCTTTGAAGTTTCCTGAACGGCAAGTTTTACAGCAAGCGTATCATTACAATCATTCACAAACCAAACCTTATAAGGTTTGGATGATGCAGGACATAATTTTGTTTCAGCACCGAATTTTTTGTTGACTTTCCTGAGACAGGTAGTATAATCTTTGGCATCCTGAGGCAAATTAAATCCTGTGAGCAATAACATTGCTGCTCCAAGAATGATGAAAGATGTCAATAGCTTTTTCATTTGCAATAATTATTTTTCAGGATAATTTTAGCTTCTTCATTTCCTAACTTTTTCGATTTGTTCCAGTCTTCGCATGCACCTGTTTTGTCTCCCAGCATTTTCTTCGAAAATCCTCTGTTGTTATAAGCTTCTGCATCGTCAGGCTTGAGTTTTAAAGCTACATTAAAATCATCCATCGCTTTTTCGTACTGCTCCAGTTTATTATATGCACTGCCCCGCGAAACATAAGCCCATTCATGCTCAGGCTGTAAGGCAATTACGCCACTGAAATCAGTAACAGCTTCATTATAGTTCTTGAGAATAGCATTGCAAAATCCACATTGCAGTAATGCATTTACATGAGATGCATCCAGTTTCACAACGGCTCTGAAATCATTCAATGCTTCTTCAAATTTTCCGTTGTTGAATTTTATTCTTCCCTGATTAAACAATGAATCCGTCACTCCTTTGAGCTGCTCAGATTCAGTCTGGCCATTTACTGCAAAAGAGGTAGCCATTGTTAAAATCAGGAGTAAGATTCTCTGTTTATTCAAAAGGTTCATTGCTTTGATAATTTTTTTCATTTACTAACCGAATCATGTGTTTAAATGCTTTAACCAAACCATCGGTAGTTTTCTGAGAATAAGAAACCGGAAAACTGATGCGGCCATAAAACAACCGTTTGCCTAAGAATTCGCGTGTAACGCATTTTTTCTGCGGATTGGCACATCCTACTATCAGCATTTTCGTTTTTGAATTGTAATAAACTCTGGCAGTATCCAAATCTTTTATGCTTGCCTGATCTTCGCGATATTTCTCACTTCCGTCAAAATAAGAGGCTATTACAACTCCATAATTAATAGAAATCACATACTTACCACCGAATTTTTCATTCATATAATCCAACGTCTGCTGCATGGTGATATTTTCCTGTGCCATTGAAAAGTTGGATACCATGGAAAACAAAAACAAGAAAAATAATATAGCCCTGCTTTTCAGGCAGAACCCTTTTTTAAATAATTCGTATAAAGTGTTCATTCTTTCGCAATACCTTCTTAATAGCTTTTGTCAAATAACTAATTTTGTAACCGGTTTGAGCGTTTTTAACGGAATAAAATTACAAATGTTTACCAAAATAAAGTTTGGTTTTCAGCAAATACTGATTTTGCTTCTTCTGTTTTTCACATTTAGCTCGATTATCAGCGAAGCTCAGACTAAAAAAACAATTACTATTAACGCAAAATTTAAAATTGACGGAGGAGGAAGCCTTTCTGATGCCTATATGGTTTTGCAGCGCGATGGTCAGGATATTGAAACGCTTCCGGGTCAGTCATCCTATACACTGAATCTCGAAATAGGAGCAGATTATATTCTTTCATTTAACAAACCCGGATATATCAACAAGAAAATTAATATCAATACACGGGTAGATGATGAAGAAAGAGTAGAACAGGGTTTTGAATCGTATCCTTTCACTGTGGTTCTGATTAAACAATACGAAGGAGTAAATATTGTAGTCTTTAATCAACCTGTTGCCAAGATTACTTATTCCAAAAAGTATGACGATTTTGATTACGACACGGATTATACCAAGTCCATTCAGTCGGCAATTCAAAAAGCGGAAGAAGAGTTAAAACGCGCTGAAAAAGAATTTAAGAAAAATCCTCCTAAACCTGCCGTTGACAGTACACTAGCAAAAAACAAAACCAAACAACCGGAAGAAAATTCTAAACCAAAGCAAACTGTCAAACCACAGGAAAACGTTAATCCTAAAACTGTTGCTGATAAAACTGCAGAAAACAAAACAACCGATAAAAGTGTACCGGAAGTTCCCGTAACCGAAGATAGAAAAGAAACTCCCAAAAAGCAGGCACAGGCTGCAGGTGGAGAAGATGTGCCCAACAAAGCAACAGGTGCAAGCGGCATGGATGAACCTGAAACAACTCTTAATACCAATAAGGGGCAAGACGAAAAAGAACCCATTGTGCCTGAACAAGGACAGGATGCCATAAAAGGAAAAATTGGTAAAAAAGGTGGTGAAGATGTACCTCCTGTTACCGAAGTAAAAAAGAATGATCCCGCTGTAATTATTAAAACCGAAAAAACAGTTGAGAATAAGAAAGCTGTGCAACCAATGGTTGTTTCTCAGCCTCCCGAAAATGTTTCCATTACCAGAGAGACCATCAGTGAAGATAAACGCACTGTTTATAATGTCCTGGTTACACAGGGTGACAAGACAGCATTATTCAGCAAGGTGGTTTACAGTTGGGGCGGAGTTTTTTATTTCCGCGATTCAAAAATTTCTATCAGCGAAAACATGTATAAACTGGCTGATGCAGGTTATGTGAAATTTTAACCCTTCTGCTTTTTCCTGAAACCCTGCATAACCGCTTTTCGTAAGACGCTGTTATTACACCAACATTTTTTAATAACCATTTACACCAAAGAAATCATGGTAAACAATTTTTTCTACATGAACAGTTTTGTTCCAAAAACAGAAGAACAAATCAATCTTCTGAAAAACATTAAAGCCATCAAATTAAAACAAGGTATTACGAGTAAAGAAAATATTCTCCGCTCGCTCGCCAAAACTCAAAACTTCACGCGCTCTGTTTTTCCTGAAGGGTGGACGTTTGAATAATTCTTTATTCAGAAAAGCTATAAGTTGAACCGGTAATTATTCCATTGTTTTCAGTGGGAGTTTTCTTTTTAACTGCTCCACCACATTATATACAATGGGACACATTTTGTAATTGTGAATGGTACTCCTGTTACGGTAAATAAAATTCGGACGCGACAGATGCGGGTATTCTCTGCAAGATTCGGGTCTAATGGAATATATAGTGCATTTTTTATCTGCTAAAAATTTACATGGACGAAATTTCATTACTCCATAATTTTCAGTTTCATTATAGTCGAGATAATTTTCTATGAATTGCTTTGCAGATATTTTTTTATCAGCTGCAATGTTTTCTATTTCATTATCTGTAAAAGCAGGATTCAGTTTATTGCAGCAATTAGCACATGCTATACAATCAATAGCAGCAGAAACTTCGGAGTTCAGCTGATGCACAACTGAGTCTATCTGATCTGAGCGGTATTCCTTTTTAAGATTCAGCAGAAAGTCACGTGTTTCATCTTCCTTCATCCGTGCTTCTTTCTCCACTATTTGTGGATCATGAACCAATGGAACATTCTCCATTTAGCAAAATCAATGTTTCACTTCAGCATTTACTGCAAAAAGCTCTTTGAGTTTCTCTACACAATAATCAACCTCCTCTTTGGTATTATATCGTGAAAAAGAAAAACGAACTGCAGGTCTTTCAGGATCGGCATGAATACCTGCCAACACATGAGAACCTATTTCGCTCCCTGATGAACATGCACTGCCACCTGAAGCTGCAATGCCTGCAATATCAAGATTGAAAAGAATCATTTCTTTTCCCTGATGTGGTGGTAATGACACATTCAAAACTGTATAGAGGCTGTTATCACCTGTGTTGCCATTAAATTTTGTACCGGGAATTTCCTCTGTGATTTTTTTAATCATGTATTTTTTTAGTCCCGAAATATGTTTTTTGTCTTCCTCCATTTCATGGTATGCAAGTTCAAGTGCCTTTGCAAGACCTATGATGCCATAAGCATTCTCTGTGCCGCCACGCATATTTCTTTCCTGTGCTCCTCCGGTTATTAACGGAGAAATTTTTAAACGGTTGCTGATATAAATAAATCCAACTCCTTTGGGCCCATGAAATTTATGTGCTGCACATGAAATAAAATCTACATGTGTTTTACTAAGGTCGTGTGGAAAATGACCAATTGCCTGAACAGTATCACAATGAAAAATGGCGTTGTACTGTTTGCATAACTCTCCTATACGGTCAATATCATTAAGTGTACCTAATTCGTTATTGGCATGCATGAGCGAAACCAATGAACGGGGATTGTTCTTAAGCAATTCTTCCAGATGATTATAATCTACTTCGCCCTGAGGACTGAGTTTAACCCAACTTACTTTCAGCACACCTTTTTGTTCCAGATCTTCCAGTGTATGTGTAACTGCATGGTGTTCGATACGCGAAGAAATTGCATGCGTAATTTTATGGTCATTCACTGAACATCTGATGGCCATATTATTGGATTCTGTACCTCCTGATGTAAAGAAAATTTCTGCAGGAGAAACCTTCAGCAGCTTTGCCACCGTTTTGCGTGCACCCTCGATTGCCGACCTCATTTCTCTGCCAAAAGAATGAATAGATGATGGATTGCCATACTGGTTTTGCATTACCTGCAGCATGGCATCAATTACTTCCTGCCTTAATGGTGTGGTGGCAGCATTGTCAAAGTAAACTTTCATTGTAATTTGATTCGTTAGGATAAAGAGACATCAGGCCTGTGCCGGATGATTAATAACTTCTTTGATATCTAATATAATTTTTTCAGCGAGATTTTCTGCTGTTGTCAGACTCTCACTTTCGGCATAAATACGGATAATAGGTTCGGTGTTTGACTTTCGCAGATGAACCCATTCTTTTTCAAACTCGATTTTTACTCCGTCAATCGAATTAATTTTATGCTTCTTATATTTTTCTTTCATTGACTCGAGCACTCCATCAACACTGATCTCAGGTGTGAGTTCAATTTTATTCTTCGAAATAAAATAGTCAGGATAAGAAGCTCTCAGCATAGAAACAGATTTTCCATACAATGCCAGATGACTCAGGAATAATGCTATACCAGCCAATGCATCACGGCCATAATGCAACTCAGGATAGATAACTCCTCCATTGCCCTCACCACCGATGACAGCCTGGTTTGCTTTCATCATCTCCACCACATTCACTTCGCCAACTGCTGAAGCGTAATAAGTGCCTCCCGCTTTTTCGGTAACGTCACGTAATGCACGTGTTGACGAAAGATTACTCACTGTGTTTCCTTTGTTATGCTTCAGAACATAATCTGCAACTGCAACGAGTGTATATTCCTCACCAAACATTTCTCCGTCTTCGCAAACCAGTGCCAGTCTGTCCACATCAGGGTCAACGCTGATTCCGAGATGCGCTTTGTTTTTTACAACTGTTTTGCTCAGATCAGTAAGATGTTCAGGAAGTGGTTCGGGGTTATGAGGAAAATTTCCGTCAGGTGTACAATATAATTCTGTTACTTCCTCTACTCCTAATGCCTTTAACAAAGGCGGAAGTGCAATTCCACCTGAAGAGTTAACACAATCAATAACAACTTTAAATTTTTTCTCGGCTATAGCTTTTCTGTTTACCAAAGGCAAAGCAAGAATAGCTTCAATATGTTTTTGAATAGCAGTATCATCTTTAGTTACAGTTCCGATTTGGTTGATCTGCGCAAACTCCATGTTGTCATTCTCTGCTATTTTGAGTAATTGCTCTCCGTCAGCAGCAGAAATAAACTCACCCTTGCCATTGAGTAATTTCAATGCATTCCACTGTTTGGGGTTGTGGCTTGCCGTCAGTATAATTCCTCCATGTGCTTTATGAAAGGTCACTGCCATTTCTACTGTCGGAGTAGTTGACAGACCTACATCAATAACATCCATCCCTTTTGCAGTAAGTGTTCCGCAAACAAGTTGATGAATCATGGGGCCGCTGATACGTGCATCACGGCCTAATACTATTTTACATTTAGTTTTGGGAGGGTGCTGCCCCTGCAACCAGGTGGCATAAGCAGCTGTAAATTTTACTACATCATAGGGTGTCAGCGAGTCACCAACCTTGCCTCCTATCGTTCCTCTGATCCCTGAAATTGATTTAATTAACGTCACAATTTATGATTTTTATCAGTGCAAATATATCAAATTGGTTTGGCTCAGGCATGAAGATTTATGTCGTTAGTGAAGCAATTTTTTTTGCCAGCACCTCAGCTATTTTACGGTTTGATTCATGTGTCCAACCGGCTATGTGCGGAGTAAGTATAACTTTCGCAGAGTGAATAAGATACTCAAATGGTTCAGGCATAGAATCTAATTTTTCGAAGGAGGATGTTTCATACTCATGTACGTCCAGGCATGCTCCTGAAACTTTACCGGATTTCAAATGCTTAACCAAATGCGCTGTATTCAGACATTTGCCGCGGGCAGTATTGATTATATAAATGTTTTTTTGGCATGATGATATAAACTTATCATCTATAAAATAACGGGTTTCCTCAGTCAATGGCACATGCAAACTGATAACATCAGCCTGCTTCTTTAGTTCTTCCAGCGAAACCTGCCTGACATAAGGAAATTTTTCGTTATCAATCGAAATGTATTTATCATAGGCCAGCAGGCTAACTCCCATTGCTGAAATTTTCTCGGCAAAAGCACTGCCCATATTTCCAAAACCAATAATTCCCACTGTTTTTCCGTGCAATTCGTTGCCTCTGTTTTCTTCTCTCAGCCAAATTCCACTTCTTACTTCTGCATCTGCTTTCAGTAGTTGATTCATCAAAGCAAGCAACATCATCAGTGCATGTTCGCCAACAGCATCGCGGTTTGCCTCAGGAGCGTTAAGGCATGCTATGCCCTGTTGTTCTGCAAATGCCACATCAATATTTTCCATACCTGCACCACCTCGCGCAATAAATTTCAGTTTGGCAGCTTTCTGCAGCAGTGGTTTATCAACGGGCATCCTGCTTCGTATGGCTATACCGTCAAAATCTTTTACCTGATTTTCTACCTCTTCACGACTCCAGTCATAAGCTTCAGTACAACTAAATTTCATTTCCCTGAGCATGGGAATAAATGATTCATGAAAAGTGTCTAATAAAAGTATGGAACCTGCCATATATCATTGTTGTTTTAAAGTAAAAATCCTCCGTGTGAACAGAGGATTTTCAGGTTATTACTTTTTTGCAACTTTAGCTGCTGCTTTTGGCTTACGTGCTTTTCTTTTTTTGCCATACGAACCAATAGCCAGTTTACCTTTACGTGATTTTTTATCTCCTTTTCCCATAATATTAAAATTCTACAGCAAAGGTATTCTGAACAAAACAGTTTTGCAAATGCCATGTTTTTACTCTATTGAAAACAATGTTATCTTAGCATCCCTTTTAAAATTAAATTATTAATGCAGAAAGTTGATTCCACAAACAGTTACGAACTTTATGACTCTATGAATGAATTGCCTTTGGAATGGCGCAATCTTATGCTTGATGCACGCAAAGCAACTCAAACAGCCTATGTTCCATATTCCGATTTTCATGTAGGTGCTGCTGTTCTTCTCGAAAACGGATTGACTGTTACAGGTTCTAATCAGGAAAATGCTGCTTACCCATCAGGGCTTTGTGCCGAGCGGGTAGCTGTGTTTGCTGCAAGTGCTCATCATCCGGGTGTAAAATTTAAAGCTATTGCAGTTGCTGCTTTTGCCGGAAAAAATACATCCCCTGTAGCGGTGAGCCCCTGTGGAAGCTGCCGTCAGGTAATGACTGAGTATGAACATTTGTTTGGTAATGACATCAGGTTTATCATGCAAGGCGAAGGCGAGAAAATTATTGTTCTGAAAAATGTAAAATCGCTCCTCCCATTTACATTTACTGCAGAGCAATTAAGTGAATCAAATAAATGACATCTGTATCATTCAATTCAAAAAAATATGATTCTGCATTCGTTTACAACTTTTATCAATTCATCACAAAACCATCAATTTCACTCTTAACCAATACTTATCAAAGTAGATATAAAACAATGTATTTCATTTTCACTTGAGTCAGACTACCCTTTTTCTTAACTCAATAATATTATCTTATTTTTGCATCAAACAAAATTATGGCTAAACAAAAATTTTCGAAAGAAACTTATCTGAAATGGTACGAAGAAATGCTGCTCATGCGGAGATTTGAAGAGCGTGCCGGTCAGCTTTATGGTATGCAAAAGATTAAAGGTTTCTGTCATTTATATATTGGTCAGGAAGCAGTGGTTGCAGGAGCTTTGTCAGTAATTACACCTGATGACAATATGATTACAGCATATCGCGATCATGCACATGCTTTAGGAAAAGGGACTTCGGCCCGGGCAGTAATGGCTGAACTGTTTGCCAAGGCAACAGGATGCAGCAAAGGCAAAGGTGGAAGTATGCACCTGTTTGATGCCTCTAAACGGTTTTTCGGAGGACATGGAATTGTTGGAGGTCAAATTCCATTAGGTGCGGGAATTGCATTTGCTGAAAAATATAAAGGAACCAAAAACGTAACATTGTGTTATATGGGCGATGGCGCCATCAGGCAAGGTGCTTTTCATGAAGCATTAAATATGGCCATGACCTGGAAACTGCCTGTGGTATTTATTATTGAAAACAACCATTATGCAATGGGAACATCTGTGCAACGCACAAGCAATGTTACAGAGTTGTATAAGTTAGGCGAAGCATTTAACATGCCCAGCGAACCGGTAGATGGTATGACAGTGGAAACTGTGCATGATGCCATGCAGAAAGCTGTTGATCATTGCCGCAAAGGAAACGGGCCTTATCTTCTGGAAATGCATACGTATCGCTACAAAGGACACTCCATGAGTGATCCTGCCAAGTACCGTAGCAAAGAAGAAGTGGAAAGTTACAAACATCAGGATCCGATTGATAAAGTACATCAAACCATTCTTGATAAAAAATTTGCAACCAAGGAAGAACTGGAAGCAATTGAAAAACGGGTGCAGGAAATTGTTGAAGACAGTGTAAAATTTGCAGATGAATCACCTTACCCTGATGCTGAAGAGTTGTTTATTGATGTTTACGACCAACACGATTATCCTTATATTAAAGAAGATTAAATAACAAAAGAAATTCAATGGCTGAGATAGTAAGAATGCCTAAAATGAGTGATACTATGACAGAAGGCGTAGTAGCTAAATGGCATAAAAAGGTGGGCGACACCATTAAATCAGGCGATCTGGTTGCTGAGATAGAAACCGACAAAGCAACAATGGAATTTGAAAGTTATCAGAGCGGAACATTGCTTTACATTGGTGTGCCTGAAGGAAAAGCAGGTGCAATCAATTCAGTGTTGGCAATTATAGGTGCTCCCGGTGAAGATTATAAAGCTTTGCTGGAAGCTGAAGAAAAAAACAAGGCAGCAGAACAGTCTGAAGCAGCAAAAAAAGAAGAAAAACCTGCTCCTAAAACTGAATCAAAACCTACACCCAAGGCAGAACCTAAACCCGAAGTTAAAACTGTATCAGCACCAGCTCAAAGTCAGAGTGATTCACGCTTAAAAGTATCACCTCTTGCGCGCTCCTTAGCAGAACAAAAAGGCATAGACCTTTCAAAAATAAAAGGCAGTGGCGACAATGGTCGCATCATCAAGAGAGATATTGACTGGTTTAAACCCGGAAGTTATGTTGCCGGAGGCATGCTGACTTCTGCACTCACTCACGAATCATTTGAAGAGCAACCTGTTTCGCAAATGCGAAAAACCATTGCACGCAGACTGAGTGAAAGTAAATTTACGGCACCACATTTTTATCTGACACTTGACATAGAAATGAGCCGCTGCATTGATGCAAGAGAAACCATCAATGCTGCCACAGGAAGTAAGGTGTCGTTCAACGATTTTGTAATTAAAGCATGTGCAACTGCACTGCAGCAACATCCAAAGGTTAATTCGTCATGGATGGGAGATACTATTCGCACCAATCATCACATCAATATAGGTGTGGCCGTGGCTGTTGAAGAAGGTCTGTTGGTTCCTGTTGTACGTTATGCCGATTCGAAAACGCTTACACAGATTAATGCTGAAGTAAAAGAGTATGCTGTTAAAGCAAAAGATAAAAAACTTCAGCCTGCTGACTGGGAAGGCAACACTTTTACCATCTCAAATCTTGGCATGTTTGACATCGAAGAATTTACTGCCATCATCAATCCTCCTGATGCATGTATTCTTGCTGTAGGCGCAATTAAATCCGTTCCTGTGGTAAAAAACGGACAAGTAATGGCAGGTAATGTAATGCGTGTAACACTAAGTTGTGATCATCGCGTGGTGGATGGTGTAACAGGAGCTAAATTCCTCAATACAGTGAAAGGATATTTGGAAAACCCTGTTTTGTTATTGGGTCAGTCATCTATCTGATTAAAGTAACCTGCCCCTGATAGGTGTGCGGAACGCCAAACTGATCTGTTACTTTCATAGTATAAACATATACACCCTGAGCACAGAGTGCTCCATTGTAAAGATTCTGTCCGTTCCATTTTCCGTTGAGTGAGTTTGTTTCAAAAACTTTATTTCCCCACCTGTTAAATATCAACATATTTACTGCGGTAATGCCATAACCGGTAGCAAAGAACTCATCGTTATGTCCATCCTGATTAGGTGTGAATGCATTGGGGATATACAATGTAAACACTCCTTCAACTACAATTTCGCGCATGGTAGTATCGGTACATCCATGTTCAGTAGTGACAATCTGCGTAATCTCATACTTTCCTGTATCTGCATAAGTATGTGAGGGAAACTGATTAATGGATTGTTCACCATCTCCAAAATTATAATACCAAGATACTGCCAGTTTACTGCTGTCAACAATGCTAATTTCAGGATGAAGAATGTTCACTTTCTCGGGTTGAACTGCGAAGGAAGCAACAGGCAATGGATATACCTGAATAATATCAGTTAGATTTACTGAATCAACACACTGTTGTGGTGTTGTCGCAGTTAAAGTTATGGAATAAACTCCTGCTTGCTGATAAACATTCACAGGCAATAATAAATCAGAAGTATTTCCATCACCAAAGTTCCAGTTAAGAATAGTTCCCGGAGGTAAAACAGACTGATTGCTGAATTCAACACTCAATGGCATACATCCTTCCATCATAAGTGGTGTAATATCAATTTGCGGAGTAGGATAAACATGAACCGGAACAGAATCTGCTGCAGGAATCACCGTACACTGATCTGTTACCATCACTGAAACACTTCCTGTTTGTGCAGGATAAACGGTTGCTGTTGCCTGCTGACTTCCATCAGACCATAAATAATAATAAGGTCCGCCATTTCCACCTGAAGGATTGGCTGTAAGCGTAACACTTTGTCCTGAACAGATAGTATCACTGCCGGTTAAAGTAACATTCAGTGGAGGGAAAACAAATACTGAAATACTGTCTGTTGCAGAACGGCATTGATTAGAATCTTCGGAATAAATATAATACACCTGCGTAGTTGAAGGTGAAACAGAAATACTTGATGTATATTGATTGTTATTCCAGTAATAAATATATCCTCCTGTTCCTCCTGATGCTGTACATGAAATCATTGTTTGCTGTCCTATACATAAAGTATCATCAGGCGAAACCTGAATAACCACTTCAGTTGGCTGATTCACTGTGAAAGCTCTTAACTTGGTACATCCATGTGCGTCAGTAACTGATACTACATACACACCTGCTGTTACAGAATCTAATGGGTTTACAGAGGAAGAGTTACTCCACAAATAAGTATAAGGTGAAACTCCACCGGTTACATTCAATGTTACCATTCCATTATCATATCCATAACATGTAGTATTATTAATAACACCGTCAGGTTTAATCTGAGCAGGTGATGTAATCTGACCTGTAAACTGAGATGAACAACCATTGGCGTCTGTAACGGTAGCAGTATATACACCAACCGTTAATCCTGAAAGTTGTGATGAACCTGATTGTCCGTTACTCCATGTATAAGAATAAGGAGAAGTTCCGCCATTCACATTTGCAGTAAGTGCTCCATCAGATCCTCCGTAACAACTTACATCTGTTGTTGTAAATGTATTGGCTAATGGAATGGGTGCATTGATTTGTAAGCTATGATTCAGTACACATCCATGTGCATCAGTAATTGTAATCTGATAATTACCTGCAGCAAGTGATGTTGCATAATATGTATTTCCCGAATTAGGTGACCACTGATACTGATAAGGAGACGTTCCTCCGCTAACGGTTAATATGGCCAGACCATTTGCGCCTCCAGAGCAGGAGCTGTTTCTGATACTGTCTGTAACAGCAAGCGATAAAGGTTGATTGACAAATAAACTGTCAGCATACTGACAATTATTGGCATCAGAAATAATGTAACTATAATTGCCTGACGCTACAGAAGCCAGATTAAAGTTGGTTGATCCATTGTTCCATTCAATAGTATAAGGGAAGGTTCCTCCTGAAGGAGTCACTGTTACAGAACCATCAGAAGATCCATTGCATAATGGGGCTGCAATATTATCAGAGCCGATAAGTAATGACGGTTCTGAAATAGTGAAGTTTGTTTTGGCAATACAGTTGTTGGTGTCTTTTACATAAATGATATAAGCGCCTTTGTTCAACCCGATAAATAGCTGCCCCGTTTGAGAAGTGCTGAAATTGTTTAAAGAATATAATAAATTTCCATTCCCTCCTGAAGTTGTAATACTTACAGATCCGTCTGCTGCTCCAAAACATGAAATGTTGGTCTTGTTTAATGAAAGAATATCAGGCCCGGTTAAGTCAGGCAAATAAACAGGTGTCAGCTTCGTACATTGATGATTATCTTTCACTGCAATATAATACCAGCCTTCTGTCCGGTTTATAAAACTGTTTGCAGGTGTGTAAACATGAGTACTGTCAATGCTAAACAAATAAGGCACTGTTCCACCGGTTGCCTGCAAATTTATTATTCCGTTATTTTTTGAACATGTTTCAGGAGTTATGCCAATAGAAAGATGCAATGAATCAGGTTGAGATAAATATATCACAGAATCACTACGGCAATTATTCTGATCAACAACTGCAAGCTGATATGCGCCCGAAGTTAATTGCGTAAAGTTCGTCCCCGTTATAAAATTATTTCCATTGTCAATACTGTAATTTAATGCTCCTGTTCCACCTACTGCAGTAATTTTAATTTCTCCATCATTCCCATTAAAGCATTTAATATTTTTTGTTTGAATATTAACAATGGATGGAGCTAACAGATTGCTCAGCGAAACTGATTTTTGGTTTACACATCCGTTAGTGTCTCTTACTGTTATCAGATATGTTCCGGCCAAAAGTCCTGCATAATTAAATTGATTAACAAAAGCACCATTGTTAATGGAAGTAAGCAATACACCTGAGCCGCCACTTGCCTGAATGATAATATCTCCATTAGCCTGACCACAGGCCGGATTTGTAACAGAAAATGATACATTAATTGGAGGTGGTGTGGCGATAGTTATTTGCTTTGCATTAATACATCCTGCTGAATCTTTCACAGTAACAGTATAGTTTCCTGCTGCAAGAGAATTGAATACTGAATCAGTACCAAAAATTCCATTATTGATATTAAATAAAAGATTACCAGATCCACCTGAAGCAATTGCAAGCAGACTACCATTTGCAATTCCATTACATATTAAGTCATTTTTGATAATAGTATCCAGTACTGGTCCACTGACAGAAGGTATAATTATTGTATAGCTCTTCACACATGAGCGAATATCTTTTATATCTAATGTATAACTTCCTGCTGCTAAATTTGAAATAATATTCTGTGGTGAAAATACACTGTTATTTAAACTGTAAAGTAAACTACCAGTTCCACCTGAAGCAGAAATATCTATTGCCCCATTGCTCTGCTGACAATTTGCTCCTGTAATATTAAAATTAGCTCCTATTGGTGGTGGCTGTGTCAGAGTAATCAAAGTGTCCACGGTACAATTGTTTTCATCTTTAATTCTAATCTGATAATTTCCTGCTGCCAGAGAACTGAAAGCTGATGATGACTGATAATTTACACCCTGATCGATACTGTATTGCAGCAACCCTGTTCCGCCAGTAGCAGTAAGATTAATAAAACCATCCGTTCCGCCATTGCAGGTTATATTGCCACTAACAGCAGTCTGTATTACAGGAGCAGAAAGATTCGGCAGAGAAATTATTCCGTTAGCTGAACAGTTATTGCCATCCTTTACATAAATCTGATAAGTGCCTGCCGGTAAACTACTGAATACAGAAGAACTTTGATAGATAACACTATCCAGAGAATAAAGATAACTTCCGGTTCCACCGGTAACCACAAATTGCAACACTCCGTTATTCTGACCACACGTTGCAGGTGTTATGCTTTGATTTATTGTCAATACATCGGGCTGAAGAATTACAGCTGAAGCAGTGGTAACACATCCGACTGTATCTGCTACAACAATGTTATAATTTCCGGCAGCCAGATTATTGAAACTACCTGAAGCATAAGTTGTCGTTCCATTATCAATGCTATATGAAAGCGGCCCTGTGCCTCCTGTTGCCTGTATAGTGATGCCTCCGGAAAGATTTCCATTACATAATACATCTGTGGTAAGAATACTATTTATCACAGCACCGTTAATACTGCTTACCGATGCATTAAAATTCTGCATACATCCGTTTGCATCCTGAATAGTAATCTGGTAATTACCTGAAACAAGATTTGAGAATGTAGTTGCACTTGTAAATGGTCCGTTATTCAAGCTAAATAATAAACTTCCGGCTCCTCCTGAAGCTATAACTGTTACAGCACCATTGGCCAAAGTACAATTAGAAGACTGAGTTTGTATGCTTGCCGTAATTGCATCAGGCTCACTCACGGTCAGGATAGTATCAGTCACACAATTATTGGTGTCTTTAACATAAACGTGATAGGTTGCAGCTGCCAATCCTGAAAAAAGAGGAGAAGTCTGATATATAATTCCGTCAAGGCTATACTGTAAATTTCCATTCCCTGTGCCTGCAACAGTTATGCTGCCGTCAGCAGATTGATAACAACTCAGAGGCTGAATCTGAACTGCATTTATTACAGGTGCCACTAATGATTGAATATTGATGGCAAGTGTAGCAGTGCAGTTATGTAAATCCGTAACCTGAATTGTATAATTACCCGCATTGAGTTGATTGAATACTGAATCTGTTACAGATGATGCACCATTAAGACTGAACAGATAAAGAGGCGTTCCTCCTGTTGTGCTCAATGCTATTGTGCCATTGCTGTTCAGGCATGTTTCATTCGTAATGGTAGTTTGCACTGCAAGTGGATTAGGTTGATATAATGCAACAGTGTCCACAGCTGTACATTGATTGGTGTCCTTTACTACGACAATATAACTTGCTGCCGGATACTGACTAAAAACAGGTGAGCTAAAAAATGATAATCCATTATCAATGCTGTACTGCAATGTACCGTTTCCGCCTGAAGCCTGTATGACTATATTACCATTGCTGTCACCAAAGCATAATGGGTCAGCAGTATTAACTGCATTAATAATCGGTGAGTGATATACAGGAATTGTAACCTGTACTGTATCTGCACACTGATTCTGATCCATCACGATCAGGGTATGGTCACCACCAGCGAGATTTAGTATATTCATAGTACCGACATACGTCATCCCACTATCGGCACTGTACATTAAAGCACCTGTACCACTGACAGCAGTAATACTCACAGAGGCATTATTAATACCATCACAAATTTGTGGGGTATAGCTGCTCCCTGTTATACGTGGTCCCGGAGAGTCATCAATGGTAACGGTTGAGGACTTTTCGCAGTTGTTTGCATCGCGAATAACAATTTTATAGGTTCCGGAAATCAGACCAGTAAAAGTTGAAGCGGAAGAGAAGGTAATACCACCATCTATACTGTATTGATATGGAACAACACCTCCGCTTCCTGTCATATCAATATTTCCGTTTGCATAACTGCAGGTGGTGTTGACAGCACTTGAAGACAGAGTAAGTGCAGGAGGTTGTGATAAGGTAATTACTGAATCTGCCACACAACCTATATTATCTTTTAAGCGTAATGAATAGCTTCCTGCAATAAGGTTTGTAAATGTATTAACACTTAGGGTGGTTAATCCTCCGTCAATACTGTACAAAATGGGCGGTGTACCATCTGCAGTTATTATTGTTACACTTCCGGTATTGGTGTTTGTACACAATACATTTTGAATTTGAATATCCGAAAACACAGGTGATGTTGATGGAAGGATATTATAAGTTCTGGGTGGAGCAGTACATCCGTTAGCATCCTCAACCTGAAAAGTTACATTTCCGGATGGTAACCCTGTAAAGATATTATTAAATGTCCAGGTTGCACCACCATCCATTGAATACTGCAAAGGAGCCACACCATTATCCGGATGTACATTTAAAGACCCATTATTCAAACCACAGGTTGTACCAGCCAAGTCCGCTCTGATAATTATTGGAGGTGGTTCATTAACTAAAACAGGTTTATAAATACGGCAATTATTATTATCTTTTATTACAACTGAATAGTTACTGGCTGTCAACGAGGTAAACTGATTGGTAACAACATAAGAAACTCCATTATTAATACTGTACATCAAAGTTCCAACACCTCCGGAACCATATACTGATATTTTTCCGTCAGCAGAACGATAACATGTTAAATTTTGAGAACGAATACTGTCAATTATTGGAGCATTGATAGTATTTACAATTACTGTATCATTTACCAGACAACCATTTCCATCTTCAATCTGTACATAATAAATTCCGGGAGAAAGGTTAACAAACTGATTTGAAGGCTGAAAAGTATTGCCCTTATCAATGCTATAAAGTAATGTACCGCTGAAACTTCCTGTAACTGTTAGTTGTATAGTTCCGTTATTAAGGTTACAACCCGAAGGAGTAGGTGCTGAAGTAAGGTTAATGGCAGCAGGCTGACTGAGTGTTACAATAGAATCATCTTTACAACCAAAAACATCTATCACACTAACCTGATATACTCCAAATGGTAAATTATTAAAAACATTCTGGCTTTGTGAAATCAAACCCGATCCGTTATTCACCTGAAAAGTATAGGGCGCTGTACCTCCTGTAGCTCCAAGCGTTATTGAACCATCACTTCCATTGTAACAACTCACGTCCTGATGTACGATTGATGTTATTGCAGGAATTGTACTTGGGTCAATCGTTGCGGGTAACGAAACCGAGCAATTGTGATTATCTTTTACAACAATGGTATAATTGCCTGCGGCAAGATTTTTAAACTCATTGCTCGACTGAAAACTAACACCACCATTGTTACTATAAGTATAAGGAGAAGTTCCACCTTGTGCTGTTATGCTGATTGTACCATTGTTTAATGCACACTTGGTTGAAACAGTTGTAAGGTTTGCAGTAAGTTGTTGTGGTGCCACAATAGCAAATGATGTTGTGCTTTGACAACCGTTTACATCTTCTGTAGTAAGATAATAAATTCCGGGAGGTAAGTTGTTAATGTTACTGCTTCCACTCATAGGACCATTTTGCTGTATGACTACGTTCGCGGCATTTTTCCAGAAATATTTCCATGGCCCACTCCCGTTACCTGTTCCTGTGGCTGAACCTTGATTTCCGTAACATAAAGGTTGAGTAATGTTAACAGAAGGTGGAATACAACATGCAAGTGTTGCATATAAATCGTGTACCGGATCATTGGAACAGGCAGATGAAGTCCAAGAGCCGCTTTCGCCATCTGTAAAGGTATTTATCAGCACATTAAGATTTGCACCAAAAATGCAATTAGCCGTTGAGAGTGTATTTATTCTCCAACAGAAATTAATATTACAATTCGGTCCAATGTTATCACCGAAATTATTTCCGGGATTTGTATCCACAACATTATTGATGTTGCCGCTGGCTGACTCAAAGAAAAAGCCCGGACCAAATGTTTGATTATTCGCTGTTGAAGTAATTGGGTTATTATACCATGACCATGTTCCGTTTCCTGAACATGACGTTGGAGGCATTGCAACAAGTGTGGACAAATCCCATCCGGGTCCAAACGAGGGAACAACACCATGCAGCCAGTTAGATGATGTTGGATTAAAATCAGTTATGTTAAGACAAAAAGTAACCTGCTGTCCTGCCAGATATGTTCCGTTAACAGGAGGTGGATTTACACTCAACGTACTTTGTGTGACACATCCGCTGCAATCAAAATTATTTTGCAATGAAAGTGTGAAATTACATTGATCGCTGATAGTGCCACCACTTACCTGCAGATAATAAGTTCCTGCTGCAAGTCCACCAAAAGTGGTATTCAACGTTCCTCCTCCCCCTATTGCACAACCTCGGGGAATGAGATTATTGCAACTCGTTCCTGAATACAATCCTACCTGTGGCGTATTCATTCCATTGATTGTAATATTAAGTATCGGTGCGGTAAGAGTAAACTTATACCATACATCAGCAGCAGGATTTGTCATATTGCCAACCGGTTTGCAACCCTGCATGGCATTATACGGCACTTCAGCAGTTGCGCACAGATTGGAAGTATTAAAAACAGCTACTGCGCCAATGCCCACCGGGCAAGCCTGTGGCAAAGGCAGCTGACCTAAATTTTCAGCACCGCTGCATGCATCATTTGCAGGCGGAGAGCCACCATTACACGTTGGACAATTGTTTACCGGACAATTCACACATCCGATTATAGCTTTCCATCCCGGTTTGTTTACAGTATAATCTGATGTAAATTTTATGGTAAGACATCCTGATGTGGCTGTTACTACTCCGGGTGAATTTGTACCTGTGTAGGTTCCGATGAGTGGTGCACCTGTAGTTGATCCATTGTAGATATACAGAAAGTCGAAATCCTTTTCCAGAATAAACGACTGAAATGTAAGTTGCACGCACTTTCCGGGTTGATCGCTGCAGATTGTATAAACAAAACTTTCGTTATTGGAATAATTTGCCAAATCGCCACCGCTGTCAAAAAAATTTCCTCCGCACTGACTAACCACGCCATCAGACATGATGATATCCTGTGCAACAGTTGAAAATGAAAAACAACTAAGCAATAACCATATAGTTATTCTTGTATACAATGCCCTGATATTAAACCCCAAATTGGGTTTAAAATTAACAAAATAATGTTGATAAATTCACTCCAAAAAATGCTTGTAGATATTATACTAATACCTTAATGTTAAGGTGTTGATAATAAGCATATTTAACTAATGTTTTCTCCAGTCCTTTTTATAAAAAAACATCCTGCAATCAGGATTATGACTGATACTGCAAGCCACCACCCTTGTCCCTGTTCGGTTCCAAAGGTATCCTGATTAAATGATAATTGGCCATGCTGTTCCATCCAACTGAAAATTACAGCAGATGCATTGTTAACGAAATGAGCTGTTATTGGTGCCCAGATACTTCCTGTCCAAACCAACAAATATCCCAGAAAAACACCTAATGCAAAACGAGGAATAAAACCTAAGAACTGCATGTGAATGGCACTGAAAATAATTGCAGAAATTATCACTGACAGATGCAAACGTCCTGTTGCCTGCTGAAAAAGTTTTTGAAATACTCCTCTGAAAATTAGCTCTTCACCAATTGCAGGCAGCAGACCTATCATCAGTAAATTTATGATCAGGTCAGATACTGAATTCATTTTCAAAAATTCTTCTGTAAGTTTTGCAGCCTGTTCTTCCATAGCCCTGATAGCGTTTTCAACTGATTGCAACGATGAAGGCAAATGCAATTGACTATTCCATTCCAGAAGAAAATTTATCAAAGGAGTTGCTGCAAGCGTTAAAATGAGAATAATAATTAAACTCCTAAATTTTACCCTTCTGAAATAAAGATATTCGAAAGAATTGATGGAGAATAAATAAGCAGCAAGCGCAGCAGGAACAATCATCATACCCACCTGCGCCATCACCTGCATAAATTTCAACTCGTCAACAGTGGCATTTGCTCCTTGCATGGCTGTCATCAATTCTGTCAAATCTTTACCAAAAACCCATGCCGTAAGTGGTATGCTGATGATTGAAAAAAGTCCGAAAAACACGAGTATAAGTCCGGTAAAAATGATTAATTTTAAGACGGAATCCGTCTGCTTCAGAGATCCTTTCAACATCTTTTGTAATTTTGCGCGAAGGTAAATTTTCCTTTCGGAAGAACTGTTAAATGGTAAAAATCGGCAATATAGAACTGGGTGAGTTTCCACTGCTGTTGGCTCCTATGGAGGATGTAAGTGATCCACCATTCAGGTATGTATGCAAACAACAGGGCGCTGATTTGATGTATACTGAGTTTATCAGTTCAGAGGGGTTGATACGCAATGCAGCTAAAAGCACACATAAACTGGATGTTTTTGAATATGAACGACCCATTGGTATTCAGTTGTTCGGTTCAGACATCAACTCAATGCATGAAGCTGCACTCATTGCAGAGCAGGCAAAACCTGATTTGATTGACATTAATTACGGTTGTCCCGTAAAACAGGTTGCTTGTAAAGGTGCAGGTGCTGCCTTACTACAGGATATACCAAAAATGGTAAGCATGACCAAAAAAATTGTTGACTCGGTAAACTTACCTGTTACAGTAAAAACACGACTTGGTTGGGACGATAAAACAAAAAATATTTTAGAAGTTGCTGAACGGTTACAGGATATTGGAATTAAAGCACTCACTGTTCATGCGCGCACTCGCTCTCAGATGTATAAAGGCTCTGCAGACTGGACATTGCTTGGTGAACTGAAAAATAATCCGAGGATTATTATTCCGGTTTTCGGTAATGGCGATGTGGATACTCCACAGAAAGTTGTAGAAATGAAAAATCGTTATGGAGTAGATGGCATCATGATTGGCAGAGCAAGTATCGGATATCCCTGGATTTTTAATCAGGTGAAACAATACCTCGCAGGCAATACCTCCTACTCTGTTCCCGGAATTGATGAGCGTATTGAAGTATGCCGAACTCATCTGCTTAAGTCGGTGGAATGGAAAGGCAACGTATTGGGCATTCTCGAAATGAGAAGACATTACACCAACTATTTCAAAGGGATGGACCATTTTCGTGATTACAGAGTAAAACTGGTTACATCCAATCATCTTGATGAACTTCTGGAAACACTTGAACTCATCAAAGAAAAATATTCGGTAGTTGTCTGATATGTTACCTGCATCATCACCTATTGGTATTTTCGACTCCGGCATTGGTGGACTTACTGTTGCTGCAGCCATTCATAAACTGTTGCCTGAAGAACAACTTATTTATTTTGGTGATACCGCTCATGTGCCTTATGGAGATAAATCAGAAGAGCTGATACGATCTTATGCCGAACGTATTACCAACTTTTTGCTCAACGAAAAAAAATGTAAAGCCATAGTCATTGCATGTAATACCGCTTCGGCTGCTGCTTATTCTTTGCTGCGCGACAGGTATAAAGGTGCTGTACCGGTAATCAATGTGATTGATCCCATGATTGAAGCCGTAATTGCCGATGACAACATAAAGTCTGTGGGTATCATTGCCACAAAAACTACCATCGCATCCGGCATTTATCAGGAGAAATTCTCACGGAGAAAACCATCCCTGACTTATCATGCTTTGGCAACACCACTTTTGGCCGGAATGATTGAAGAAGGATTTTACAATAACAATATTTCCACTGCTGTATTAGAAGAATATCTTTCATATACTCCCTTTCAAAACATAGACGGACTTGTGCTTGCATGCACTCACTATCCTCTCATTAAAAATGAAATAAATTCTTTATTCAAGGGGAAAGTAAAATTATTCGATTCGGCACAGGTAGTTGCGGCACGCCTGCAATGGATTCTGCAAAAAGAAAATCTACTTGCAGTAGAACGTACGGGCAGCAATCATTTTTTTGTTTCGGATTTTACTGCATCATTCGAGCAAAGTACCCGCATATTTTTTGGACATCAGGTGCAGTTGCAACACATTTCTCTCACCTGATAATATTTAAAAAAAATCAACATGAAACCTTTTACCATAGCAATACACGGAGGTGCAGGCACCATCAGTCCCGACAGTATGACTGCTGAAAAAGAACAACTCTATCTCAGAGGGCTGGAGCAGGCTTTATCCGCAGGACATGCTGTTTTAAAAGAAAACGGTTCTGCTATGGATGCAGTAATGGCAGCCGTTGTACAACTGGAAGACAATCCATTATTCAATGCCGGACGTGGAAGTGTTTTCACTCATGAGGGATTACATGAAATGGATGCTGCAATAATGGATGGCAACAGCGGCAATGCCGGAGCCGTTGCCGGAGTAAAAAGCGTGCGCAATCCCATTGTTCTGGCAAGGCTTGTTATGGAAAAAACAGAACATGTGATGTTACATGGCAACGGTGCCGAAGAACTTGCCAAACTGCATCACCTTCCATTTGAGTCACCTGAATATTTTTATGATGCTTACCGTTATGAACAATGGCAAAGTATTCGTGATACTGAAACAACACAATTAGACCACAGCAAGAACAAGAAATTTGGAACCGTTGGTGCCGTAGCGCTTGATGTGCATGGCAATGTAGCTGCAGCCACTTCTACAGGTGGTATGACCAACAAACGGTTTTCGAGAATTGGTGATTCACCCATTATTGGAGCAGGCACCTATGCTGCCAATCATACCTGTGCGGTTAGTTGCACCGGTCATGGCGAGTATTTTATACGCTCTGTAGTTGCTTATGATGTGAGCTGCCTCATGGAATATAAAGGTCTCTCTATTGAAGAAGCCTGCCGAACTGTAGTGATGGAAAAACTGGTAAAAACAGGAGGTGAAGGAGGACTTATTGCTGTTGACAAAACAGGAATACCCCAACTGGTATTCAACTCCGAAGGGATGTACAGAGGCTATCAAATAAACCATGAAATGCCGTTTACAGCCATTTACAGGTAAGCATATTTAAGTCTGCCATACTAAACTTTTAAATAGACTCATTTTAGATTAATTCACCTCTAAAAACGGGTGCTTTACCTGAAAATATGCATGATTTGTTAAAGAAATAACATTTATTTCATCAGAACTATTTAATTTTGCAAAAAATAAACTGAAAATGATGAAACGTTTACTCACACTAATTTTTTCAGCACTTACCATATCAGGATTCTCACAGATATTAGTATCCTATGATTTTACAGGTTACAATGGGTTGGTGCAAAGTATTCCTGCAGGTTGGACTATTACTGTAAATGACAGTACACCAGGTTCCACACAAACTTTCTACACAACTTCCTCTTCATGTGGAGTTTCATGTCCGTCTTACAAATTTAATCAGACAGGTGCAACTATCATAACTCCAACATTTACTAATGCCACTCATCTGCAGTTTTTGATGAAAGGAAATGGCACCCTGCATTATAATCCTTTTAATGTATATACTACAACCGATGGTATTAACTGGAATATATTACAAACCTACAACCCTGTTTCGTTTACGGCTGCTACCTACACATTAAATCTTAGCTCCAGCGATATTCAGGTAAAATTTGAATATATCAAAGACACTTTAGGTTATAACGTAGCACTGGATGATATCATTATTTCTAACGGACCGGTTGGAATAAACCAGTTGAGCAATAATAATCCTGTATCTGTTTATCCTACCATTTCAAGCGGTGTATTGAATATTGAAAGCAGTTCTGAAAGAAAAATGATTGAAGTTGCCATCATCAATATGATAGGTAAAGAGGTTAAGCATCTTAACTTCATTCAAAATAATGGCAAGACAGTATTGAATCTTACAGACCTGCCTGATGGTGTTTACGTTTTGAAAATTAACATGAACGGACAGTTACTGAATAAACGTATTGTCATCAAACGATAATGATTAAGTAAAATACTTTTTAAGCCATCTATAAAAGATGGCTTTTTTATTTTCTCTCACTATGGCAGAACCTAATCATCATGATTCTAAAAATTTTAACAACAATTGCTGATAACGATAAGGGTCAACAGGTTTAGCTTTACTCATCTGATATAACAGGTTTACTTCTTTTGGTTTGGTAATTTCATAAGCACAACACCATAACGCTGCTTCAACTATGGAAGGTGTGACATTTTTAATTTTTTTCTTTACCAGATTACTAAAAGCAATTACGCTTTCCTCCTCCGCTTTCAATCTGTTTCCATGATATTTTTTCTGAATATAATGACTGATTTTCTTCGTAATATTTTCTAATCTGATTTGACTGACCGGTTTAATTGCCCAGGCAATATTACTCTCTGTAAACTGTATCAAAGTCCTCTCAGAAGTTCGGTAATTTTTATCCGACCTTATTCTTTCTGCTTCCTTTGCAGCCAGTGCTCTTAGTGTTGAATCAACAGGTCTGAAACCATATCGGTAATAAAACCAAAATGCCCCTGACTTTATTCCATCAGGATTATCCTGCCCATATTGATATGGTTCCACTTCAAAAAAATTTATACCAAAGCATTGCCTGTAAACTCTCAACAACTGACAAAACACATAACCTGACTCGCCCCCTCTGAACCAGTCAAAAATGTTGATACCAAATAATGCACGCCTTCCAAAAACCCAGCTTCCTCCATAAGCACACGGGTATCCATTCTTAAATAAAGTATAACCCATATATGACTCAAAGGGCAATTGCCTTTCAGGTGTCATTCCATATACAGCTACTGCAATTCCTCTTTCCAGTTCAATATATCTGAGTGAGTTCTCATCCATATACGTCACAGTATCCGTTTCGCGATTTGTAAGTGCCATTGATTTCTTTATGGTATCAACAAGATTCTTTTTAGTCTGAGCATCTAACTTTAACGGTAACGGTATTTTCGCACTAATCAACTTCTCATGATCAAATTTCTTTAACAAATCTCTGTGATAATAAACAGGAGCCTGCCGAAAGCGATTATACGCAAGAGAAAATTTCTTGTCTTCAGGTTGCAGCACACAAAGCAGAGCAAGACTGTCAAATAAAAAATCTTTGACCAGTGGAACCTGATTCAGTCTGTTAAATTCATTCAGCAAAAAACTCAACTGTTTATCCTGCTTGACTCCTAATGTCTGAAATAAATCATCATTATCCAATCCTGCAGAAGTTTCGGTACGTTCTGCTGAAGTCAATGTTGTATAAAGCAAACTATTCAAATCAGGCATTTCTGAGGCTGATGTTTCTAAAATCACTTTACAACCATCATGACTTTGTAACCACTGCAAAAAATCATGTGTAAACTGCACCTTCAAATTGGTGAATGGCATACCGGTATTTTCAAAAATCAATTTTTGCTTTTTGGATGCTGATTTCAGAAAACGGGTCACGCTTACGAGTCTTTTTTCAGCAATTCGTTCCGCTTCAGCGGACTGCGGATATGCCAAAACAAACATCAATGCTTCAATTATTGATTTGACACTTTTTTTATCTTTCATTCTCAATTGCCCTGAAACCAAAAACTTTTTCACATTGTCAGCTAATTCTGTTAAGGTATAACTTACTTCTGCCATAAAAGAAATTTTTCTACAAGAATAAAAATTAAACAACTATGAAAAATTCACGTTTACTTGACAAATATCATTTGAAATAAGTTTACAATTCAATCACTTTGCAAAAAATATTTTACTATGCCAATTTATCAGAAACAAGGATTAATTCCACATAAACGACATATTGTATTTCGTCAGCCTAACGGACAACTTTATCACGAAGAGTTGGTTGGAACCGAAGGATTCTCAGGTATTTCATCACTGGTATATCATTTACATCCTCCTACAATAGTTAAAGAATTCGGAAAGCCATATAGTGTGAGGCCTCAAATTGTTATTGAAGATAATTTACAGGCACGCAGCTACCTTGGTTTCGAAGTAGCACCGGAAGATGATTATATCAAAAGTCGAAAGGTGATGTTTGTAAACAACGACATGCAAATAGGAATTGCTTCACCATTAAAAGGTACTGACGGTTATTTTTTCAAAAATGCTGATGCAGATGAAATGTTGTTTATCCATCGCGGAAGTGGTACGGTAAAAACAATGTATGGAACCATTGATTTTAAATATGGAGATTATATAATTATTCCACGTGGTACTGTTTATCAGATTGAATTTGACACAAACGATAATAAGATTCTTTTTATTGAATCGCATTCGCCCATTGAAACTCCATCACGTTATCGCAATCAGTATGGACAGTTTATGGAAAACTCGCCCTTCTGCGAAAGAGATATTAAACTTCCGCATTCGCTCGAAACGCATGATGAAAAAGGAGAATTTCTCATCAACATCAAAAAGCGAGGTCTGATTTATCCTTATATTTATGAAAGACATCCATTTGATGTAGTAGGTTATGACGGATGTTGTTATCCTTATTCAATCAGTATCTTCAACTTTGAACCTATTACAGGTCGCATACACATGCCTCCGCCCATACATCAGCAATTTCAGGCAAACAATTTTGTTGTATGTTCTTTTGTTCCCCGTATGTATGATTATCATCCTCAGGCAATACCTGCTCCATATCATCACAGTAACATTGACAGCGATGAGATGTTATATTATGTAGATGGCGATTTTATGAGCAGAAATAATATACAGAAAGGGCAGATTACACTTCATCCTGCAGGATTGGTTCACGGCCCGCACCCGGGAGCAATTGAACGAAGTATTGGTAAAAAAGAAACCAATGAAATGGCTGTGATGATAGATCCGTTTAATCCGGTAAAAATTACTGCTGAAGCAATAAAGGTTGAACTACCGGAATATTATATGTCGTGGCAGATGTCGGATAAAAATGTACAAACAGTTTAAATTTTAAAATAATTATAAATAATTAAATAATATCATGAATGTATTAGTAGGAAAAAAAGCACCATCATTCAGTGAAGATGCAGTAATAAACGGAAAAGAATTTACAGAGAATTTTTCGCTTGAACAATATTTGGGAAAGAAGTATGTAGTATTCTTCTTTTATCCTATGGATTTCACATTTGTATGTCCCACTGAGTTGATTGCATTTCAAAATCATCTGACTGAATTTGAAGAGCGAAACACAGCAGTGGTAGCCTGTTCTACCGATTCAAAATATTCACACTGGGCATGGCTAAATACCGAGCAAAACAAAGGAGGAATTAAAGGCGTTACTTATCCGATTGTTGCAGACCGTTCTAAAACAATTGCATCACAATTTGGGGTTCTTGCAGGTGAATACAACTTCAATGAGGGTAAACTTCTGTTTGAAGGCAACCCCGTTGCCTATCGCGGATTATTTTTAATAGACAAAGAAGGTGTTGTCCGTCATCAGGTAATCAACGACCTCCCGTTGGGAAGAAGTGTGGGTGAAGCATTGCGCATGGTTGATGCACTGCGATTTTACGAAGAAAACGGAGAAGTTTGCCCTGCAGACTGGCATGCCGGTCAGTCGGGAATGAAAGCCACCTCTGAAGGGTTGGTTGAGTATTTTTCTAACAATTAAAAATGTAAATTTACACGCTGATAATGAAACGGTTTTTTTGTTTCATTAGATATATCAAAACAGAGTTTTCATAATAAATGAATCAACTATGACTGAAGAAGAAAAAAGAATACAGTTTCAACAGCGCATTGATGCCGGTGAAAAAATAGAACCTCTTGACTGGATGCCTGATGATTATAAACAAACATTATTCCGTCAGATATCACAACATGCCCATTCTGAAATTATTGGAATGCAGCCTGAAGGCAACTGGTTGCTGCGTGCTCCATCGCTGAGAGCTAAAAAAATATTAATGGCTAAAATTCAGGATGAAGCCGGTCATGGTCTGTATCTTTATTCAGCTGCAGAAACTTTTGGCATTGATCGTTCTGAAATGATTGCAATGCTGCATTCAGGAAAAGCAAAATACTCCAGCATATTCAATTATCCTGCTCTTACATGGGCTGACATGGGAGCTATAGGATGGCTGGTAGATGGTGCTGCCATTGTAAATCAAACGATGCTTGCTAAATGCAGTTATGGTCCTTATGCACGTGCCATGGTTCGCATTTGCAAAGAAGAAGGATTTCATCAGCGTCAGGGTTATGAGATAATTGCAAAGATGGCAAGTGGAACTCCTGCACAAAAAGAAATGGCTCAGGATGCGCTCAACCGCTGGTGGGAACCATCGCTGATGATGTTTGGTCCTCATGATGCGGATTCTCCACATACACAAAACTCCATGAAATGGAAAATTAAAGTAGAGAGCAATGACACTTTACGTCAGCGTTTTATTGACCGAACTGTAGAGCAAGCACATCACATCGGGCTGACCATTCCTGATAAAAATCTTAAGTACAACAAAGAAACCATGCATTGGGAAATAAGCCCCATCAACTGGGATGAGTTCTGGAATGTGGTGAAAGGAAATGGCCCATGCAATCATCAGCGACTGAATCATCATAAAAAATATCATCAGGAAGGACAATGGGTGCGCGACTGTGCTCGTGCATTCGAAGAAAAACAAATGAAAGAATCTAATGCAGTAAAATCAAATTAATCAATCACACAATGAGTAAAGACAATCAATTATCGCAATGGGAAGTGTTTATGCAAACTAAAAATGGCGGCCCGTTTGAACATCAGGGAAGTTTGCATGCTGCCGACAAAAAGATGGCTTTGCAAAATGCGCGAGATTTATATAGCCGGAGAAAGGAAGGAAGAAGTATTTGGGTAGTACCTACTGAATGTATTGTGGCAAGTACAAAAGAAATGGAAGAAGAATTTTTTGATCCTGCCAACGATAAAATATACCGTACCCCCAACTTCTACAAAATGCCACAGGGCACTAAGAATCTCTAATCCATAACGATTTAAAGAAAATAGAATGAACACAAAAGATGCATTGATTAACTACTGTCTTCGACTGGCAGACAACAGCATGATTGCAGGACAACGTTTGGCTGAATGGAACAGTTGCGGCCCTTATCTGGAAGAGGATATTGCTTTGTCGAATATGGCACTTGATTTTTTTGGTCAGGCTGAAACAATGTATGAATATGCTTCGCAACTTATCAATAATCAAAAGACAGCTGATGATTTAGCATTCAGAAGAAGTGAGAGAGAATATTTCAATTGTCTGCTTGCTGAGCAACCAAATGGTGATTTTGCATTTACCATGATGAAACAGTTTCTGTTTTCGACTTACTTAAAATATATGTATGAAACATTGTCATCAAGCAATGACGAAACACTGAAAGGATTTGCAGAAAGATCACTTAAAGAAGTAAAATACCACTTCCGTCACAGCAGCGAATGGATAATACGATTCGGCAACGGAACAGATGAAAGCCAGAAACGTGCGCAGTTTGCTCTGGATGAACTCTGGCGATTTACTGATGATTTATTCTGTATGAATGCCACTGATGAAGAACTGATTTCTACCGGAATTACAGTAAGCAGCGATTCTATTGCAGCAAAATGGAATCTTACGGTGAAAGAAATCATGCAGGCTGCACATTTAACTATACCTGAAAAGTTCAATGTAATAACAGGAGGCTATTCAGGAATACATAGCGAACACTTAGGTCACTTGCTGTGCGAAATGCAATATCTGCAGCGAGCCTATCCTGATGCAAAATGGTAAAAAATAATTTCACTGATAGCCATACTGAAATGGCATCTGATTCAACAATGGTGAATAAAGTATGGGAATTACTCAACACCATTCCAGATCCTGATATTCCTGTTATCAGCATAGTTGAATTGGGCATAGTGAGAAAAGTTGAAATTTTCAGTCAAAAAGTAATTGTAACCATCACTCCAAGTTATTCCGGTTGTCCTGCCATGAATATATTTACAGATGACATCAGGCACGTACTTGCAGCCAATGGATTTGAGAATATAGAAATTAAAACTGTTTTGTCTCCTGCATGGACTACTGACTGGATTAAAGAAGATGCCCGTGAAAAAATGCGTCAGCATGGAATTGCTCCTCCTGAAAACGACCCTGACGGTGAATTTATTTTTGCAAAGCAAAAACACGTTACGTGTCCCAGATGTGGGCATGCTGATTCACGACTGGTGAGTCAGTTTGGTTCTACACCCTGCAAAGCATTGTGGTATTGCAATAACTGCAATCAACCTTTTGAATACTTTAAATGTCATTAAAAAAATATGTCTGATATTATTCGTGTAAGTAAGGTTTTCACCTTCGATATGGGCCATGCATTGTTTGGCTATGATGGTCCATGTAAAAATATTCACGGACATACTTACAGACTAACCATCACTCTTGCAGGAGTTCCGGCAAATAATAAATCTGATGTGAAAAACGGAATGGTAATTGACTTTTCCAATCTGAAAACGATTGTACACAGCAAAATCATCAACCTGTTTGATCATGCATTAGTGCTTAACGGTGATTCTCCACACCGCGAATTAGACAAGTTACTCACCAGTCATTTCGAAAAAATTATTTATTTCGATGAGCAACCTACCTGTGAGAACTTACTCATCCACTTTAAAAATCTTTTGCTCCCTGAGTTTTCATCCAACCCTCAACTGGTATATGTAAGGCTTGAAGAAACGCCTTCGTCATTTGCTGAATGGCATTTGAGTGATAACAAATAAATTTCCTTTCTCTGTGTTGAGCTAAAGAAATTTCATTCTGAAAAAAACAACTATTGATTTTCCTGCGGAATAGAATTTTCTGAAGTTAACGATTCAGTAGTTTCTTCTTTTGGTCCGGCATCACTGAAAATTGTGCGATTGAAAAGAATGATTAAACATACTCCTGCAGTAATGGCTGAATCAGCAATATTAAAGACAGGTCTGAAAAAAACAAACTCCTCTCCTCCCCAAACAGGAAACCAATCCGGAAAATGTGATTCAATCAAAGGAAAATAAAACATATCCACTACCTTGCCATGAAGCCAGCCGGCATAACCTCCATCCGGTGGAAACAATGCAGCTACCTGATATTCGCTTGACGAAAATATTTTGCCATAGAAAATACTGTCAATAATATTTCCTGTAGCCCCTGCAAAAATCAATGACATGGCAGTGATATAAATGGGATTGGCTTTCTCTTTAATTAATTTCATCACATACCAACCAAGGCCAAACATCACCACAATACGAAACAATGAAAGGAATTTTTTTCCGAACAACTCCATCCCGAAAGCCATTCCGTTGTTTTCGGTGAAATGAATGATAAACCAGTTTCCTGCAATATGATACTCCTGTCCCAGATACATGTGTGTTTTTATCCAGAATTTCAGGCTCTGATCAATCAGAAGAACTATAAAAATAAGGATGGCGTATTTCTTCAAAGCACTTTCACTGATTTAGAAAAACAAAGGATTGCCATTGTTGACTGACAATCCTTAGTTAACTTTATTACTCAATCTTAATAAATTAATCTCTGTACTGATTTACTTTTGCTTCAATACTTTGAGTAGTATGAGGTACTGCTCTCAGTCGTTCTTTCGGAATCAGTTTACCGGTAACACGACAAATTCCATAAGTTTTATTCTCAATACGTACAAGAGCATTTTCAAGTTGTTCAATAAACTTACGTTGTCTTACAGCCAACTGACCTGCTTCCTCTTTAGCTAAAGTATCGCTGCCATCTTCAAGCATTTTGAAAGATGACGCTGTATCATCCGTACCATGTTCATTGCTGCTGTTAAGAAATGCCTGCAGATTGTTTAACTCCGTTTTAGCACTGGTAATTTTCTGAATAATCAAATCTCTGAACTCCTGTAACTCTTCATCGCTATAACGTGTCTTATCAGGACTGTTCTCCATTTTTACGGGGCGATTCTCAAGAATTGCTATTGGCTTTTTCAAGATAGATGCTACCGGAGTATCAGGTAAAACAGGATCTTCGCGCAGTGGAGTTGTACGTGCAGGCATTGGAGGTTTCACAAAAGGCATTACCGATCTTCTGCGTGATGGCCGCTCTGAAGCCTTTTCCACATGCTTGATTGCTGAGGTAGAAGGTTTCGCATCTTTTTTATTTTTCAAAACCTTTTCTGATGTCTTTACCTTAGCAACAACTTCTTTATGCTTTGCTGTAACCTTTGGTTTAGCTGTTGCTTTTACTTTAGTTACCGCCTTTTTGCTTACTGCTTTCTTAACTGCTGCTTTAGCCTTAGGTTTAGCAGCTGCTTTTGATTTTACTTTAATAGCACTTTTGGCCTTGGCGCCTGATTTGGCTTTTACCGCAACCTTTGCTTTGGCAGGCTTCACTGCTTTCTTAGCAGAAGTTTTTGCTTTTGCAGCAACTTTCTTCGCTTTTTGAGGTTTTGCCTTTACTGCTTTTTTGGGAGCAACTTTCTTTTTGGTTGCCGGTTTCTTTTTCGTTTTACTTGCCATTTGTAATCCTTTCTATTTGAATTAAAGTATTAACATCATCTTCCACTTCTATTTCAACTGCATGTGATGTATTAAGTTCATCGGTCAGCTCGAATGAGGAAGCTAAAATTTCCGCGCAAATATATACTAAATTGTTTTCTATTGCCGAGGTAATTGAAGGGTGTTTTTTCAGTTTTACCTGAATTTTATCAGTTACTTCAAATCCTTTGTCTTTTCTCAGATTCTGTACTCTGTTGATCAGTTCACGCGCTATACCTTCTGCTTTGAGTTCCGGTGAAAGTGAAGTATCAAGAGCCACTGTAAGTCCTTCCTGTGAATTTACCTGCCAGCCGGGAATATCTTCCGAGCTGATTTCCACATCTTCAGTAGTGATTTCAACCTGTTTTTCTTTCAGTGTAACAGCAAAAGTTCCTTTTTGTTCTAATTGCCTGATGTCATCCTGACTCATGGCACTGATGGCTGCTGCTGCATCTTTCATCAGCGCACCCAGCTTTTTGCCTAAAACTTTAAAGTTTGCCTTTACTTTTTTCACCAGCAATCCCGAAGTGTCGTTGATGAACTGTATCTCTTTCACATTTACCTCTGCAAGGATAAGTGCTTTTACCTGTTCCAATACTTCTCTTTCATGCTCGTTGTTTACGGGAATAAGAATTTTCTGTAATGGCTGGCGCACTCTGATATTTACTTTTTTGCGCAATGCAAGCACCATACTTGAAATTCGCTGAGCAAAATCCATTCGTTCCTCCAAAGCAATGTCTATAACAGTATCATCCGGATTAGACAACAAAGTAAGGTGAACTGATTCGCTGCTGTAAAGATGTTTATCGTCAGAAGCTGAACCTTCAGCACCTTCAGTTAAATTATTATAAAGCCAGTCTGAAAAGAACGGTGCTACCGGACTCATCAGCTGCGATGTTACCACCAAACATTCATACAAAGTATCATAAGCAGCTTGCTTGTCTGCCGACATTTCACTGCGCCAGAAACGTCTGCGCGATAAACGTACATACCAATTGCTCAGATGCTCATCAACAAATGTTTCGATGGCGCGTGCTGCACGTGTAGGTTCATAATCTTCATAACTCTCTGTTACTTGTTTTATCAGGCTGTTCAGCTTGGATAATATCCATCTGTCTAATTCAGGACGTTTTGTAATTTCAATCTGCTTATCTCTGCTGAAATGAAAACCATCAATATTGGCATATAATGCAAAGAATGAATAGGTGTTATAAAGCGTGCCGAACAATTTTCGCTGAACTTCGCCAATGCCATCAACGTTAAATTTCAGGTTGTCCCATGGCTGAGCATTACTGATCATGTACCAACGGGTAGCATCAGGTCCGTATTTTTCAATGGTCTGAAATGGATCTACAGCATTACCGAGGCGCTTGCTCATCTTATTACCATTCTTGTCGAGCACCAATCCATTACTCACCACATTTCGAAATGCCACTGAATCGTATAACATCACTGCGATGGCATGCAAGGTAAAGAACCATCCGCGTGTCTGATCAACACCTTCCGCAATAAAATCAGCAGGATAAGCATTTTCAAATCCTGCATTGAAAGGTTTAGGATTATTTTCCTTCAGTTTTGTTTTATCAAGTCCCCACTGTGCATAAGGCATGGAGCCGCTGTCAAACCACACATCAATCAAATCAGCTTCGCGATACATTTTCTTTCCACTGTCAGAAACCAGAACAATGTCATCAATATACGGGCGATGAAGGTCAAAGTCTGGTTTGGCGGCATCTATATGATTCAGATGAGCTGCATCCATAAAACCTGCAGCAATGGCTTTTGCAATTTCAGATTTTAATTCTTCAACTGAGCCAATACATTTTTCTTCCTTTTCATCTTCTGTTCTCCAAATAGGCAGAGGTATTCCCCAGTAGCGGGAGCGTGAAAGATTCCAGTCAACAATATTCTCAAGCCAGTTACCAAACCGTCCGGTTCCTGTTGCTGCAGGTTTCCAGTTAATGGTTTCATTGAGTGCTATCATGCGATCTTTGCATGCAGTGGTACGAATAAACCAACTGTCGAGCGGATAATACAATACCGGTTTATCGGTGCGCCAGCAATGTGGGTAGTTGTGTTCGTATTTTTCGACACGAAATGCTTTGTTTTCCTGTTTCAGTTTAATGGCAATTCGCTCATCAACTGAAAGATATTTATCGCGGCCCTGCTTTTTCTTTTCTTCTTCTTTTTCAGATTCAGTCAGGTATTCTTCTTTTACATATTCCCCTGCAAAATCAGCAACTTCTTTCACAAATCTCCCACGCTTATCTACCAAAGGTGCAGGATTGCCTGTTTCGTCTTTTACCAAAATAGCTTCCACATTATTCTGCTTAGCCGTGCGGAAGTCATCAGCACCAAATGTAGGAGCAATATGAACTATCCCTGTTCCGTCTTCCGTACTCACAAAATCACCTGTAATAACTTCAAAGGCTTTGCCTGCAGGTTTCACATAAGGCAACAGTTGCTCATACTTAATTCCTTTTAAAGCAGCTCCAGAGGTTTCACACACAATCTGAAATGGTATGTTTTTATCCCCTGCTTTGTAATCATTCAGGCTCAATGCTGCATTTTTTTCACTGAAATATTTTGACAACAAATCTTTTGCCATTACTACGACAATGGGCAAACCGGTGTATGCATTAAAAGTACGCACCCACGCATATTTAATTTTTTCTCCCACAGCAAGTGCACTGTTGGAAGGTAGTGTCCAGGGAGTAGTTGTCCATGCCAGAAAATAAAACGGTTCAGAAAATGTGCTGAGTTTCTGTTTTAATTCATCGCTCATGCTATCTTTCAAAATAGCAAACTGAGCAACTATGGTTGTATCTTTCACCATGCGATAGGTGCCCGGTTGATTCAGTTCGTGCGAACTAAGTCCTGTACCTGCAGCGGGTGAGTATGGTTGAATTGTAAATCCCTTATAGAGTAAATCTTTCTTATAGAGTTCTTTCAGCAGAAACCAGCAGGTTTCGATATATTCATTCTTAAAAGTAATGTATGGATTGTCGAGGTCAACCCAATAGCCCATTTTACGGGTAAGGTCATCCCACACTTCTTTATACTTCATCACTTCTTTGCGGCATGCCTTGTTATAATCTTCAACAGATATTTTCTTTCCTATTTCTTCTTTGGTAATTCCGAGTGTTTTTTCTACACTCAGTTCGATAGGCAATCCGTGAGTATCCCATCCTCCTTTACGCTTAACCTGATACCCCTGAAGTGTTTTGAAACGACAAAATATATCTTTAATGGCACGAGCCATTACGTGATGAATACCGGGTAAACCATTAGCACTTGGCGGACCTTCATAAAAAGTAAAGGCCTCTTTGCCCTGGCGGGAGGTTATACTTTTATCAAATGTATTTTCCTTATCCCATTTTGCCAGAACATCACGTGCAATACCCGGCAGGTCTAACTGCTTGAATTCTGCATAGTTTTTCGTGCTCATGCCCTTTTTTATAAAGTGTGCAAAGGTAAGAAGTTAAGGCATATCTTTCTGAGGAGAAAGGTGGTTTTTAAGACAGAAACAGTCTGTTTTTGGGGGAAAATTCACTCCTGAATCATTATCCTTAGTCGTAATTTTCATAAAATCACTGCTTAAGTTGATTTTGTGTTATTGCTGAACCAGGCATATTCACTCTGAAATTGGTCTTTTTTAGGTGTTGATTCTCATTAACCTCAACTTTTAACAGCCACTGACCTGCCTGTCTTATTCGTAATTTTGCAACAAATATCTTTTGATGCAAACCATCATTCACAACGCAACCATAATAAACGAAGGCAGGAAGTTTGTTTCTGATATTTTTTTGCGCGATGGAATTATTGAACGTATAGATCCATCCATATCTGTGAAACATAAAACTGATGAAATTGCAGGTGACGGATTGCATTTAATGCCCGGTGCGATTGACGATCAGGTGCATTTCAGAGAGCCTGGGCTTACTCATAAAGCTACCATAGCAACTGAATCGGCTGCTGCAGTAGCAGGAGGAATTACTTCTTTTATGGAAATGCCCAACACCGTACCTAACACTCTTACGCAAAAATTGCTGGAAGAGAAATATCAGTTGGCAGAAAAACAATCGTGGGCAAATTATTCTTTTTTTATGGGAGCCGGCAACAACAATATGGAAGAGTTGCTAAAAACAAATCCTGAAAATGTTTGTGGAGTAAAAGTTTTTATGGGCTCTTCTACAGGAAATATGCTTGTAGATAATCCCGTTACTCTCGAACAGATTTTTTCAAAAATACCACTGCTGATTGCTACTCATTGTGAGGATGAGCAAACCATCAGACATAATCTTGAAAAATATAAAGCAGAATTTGGTGCCTATCTTCAGACAAAACATCATCCGCTTATCCGCAGCGAAGAAGCTTGCTACCTTTCAAGTTCACATGCTGTGAATCTTGCAAAAAAGCACAATACACGCTTGCACATTTTACATATTTCAACTGCTAAGGAAACTGAACTGTTTGATAACTCAAAACCTTTAGCTGAGAAGCGAATAACTGCCGAAGCCTGCATTCATCACTTGTGGTTTACAGACGAAGATTATTCTGCAAAAGGCAATTTTATAAAGTGGAATCCTGCCATTAAAACCAAGAATGACAGAGACACCATTCTGAATGCAGTATTGAATAATAAAATAGATGTAATAGCTACCGACCACGCACCGCACACCCTCGAAGAAAAACAAAAACCTTATATCGAAGCTCCATCAGGAGGGCCATTAGTGCAACATGCTTTGCCGGCCATGCTTGAATTATATCATCAGGGCAAAATTTCACTCGAACAGATTGCAGAAAAAATGTGTCATGCTCCGGCAGTATGTTTCAGAATAAAAAACAGAGGTTATATTCGCGAAGGGTATGCTGCAGATGTTGTGCTGTTCAATTTACATTCGCCTTGGAAAGTTGAAAAAAATAATCTCTTATATAAATGCGGATGGTCGCCATTTGAAGGAACCACTTTCAGCTCTCAGATTTTGCATACTTTTATCAATGGTATTCACGTATATAACAATGGCAAACTACAACATCAGGGCAAAGGGCAACGATTAAATTTTCATATTCATTAATGCAAGATGTTTCAACGCAAAATAATAATCCTTCTGATCAGTAGTTTTCTGTTTGCATGTTCAGCCAAGAAAGAAAATGCCATAAAGGTTCCTGATGATATTGTTCCTATTGATACCATGGCTGCTATCATGGCCGACATCCATCTTGCAGAAGCCGAAGCAGCAGTTTATCCTTACAACGATACGGCAGGCACTGTTAATCTTCCGGCTTACTACAGATTTGTTTTTAATAAACATAAAATTGACACTGCTGTATTCGGGAAAAATTTTCGCTATTACGAGAGTCACCCCGAAATCATGAATGAAGTTTACACCAAGGTACTTGAAAACCTAAGTAAACAACAGGCCGATTTTAAAAACAAGGATTAATAGCTAAATTCTCCTTCAGCAGATTTAATCGTCAGTTTTTTTACAGCTGATTTATCTACACGACCAACAATTAGCGAATCTATTCCAAAACTTTCTGCAATCTGCATCAGACTTTTTGCAATTTTTTCAGAACAGTATATTTCCATACGATGACCCATATTGAATACTTTATACATCTCCTGCCATGGCGTTTGCGAAGTTTTCTGTATCATCTGAAACAAGGATGGAGTCGGAAACAAATTGTCTTTGATAATATGCAGCTGATCTACAAAATGCAAAATCTTGGTCTGACCACCTCCGCTGCAATGAACCATACCGTGTATTTGGTTACGATGCTGTTCAAGAATTTTCTTTATCAATGGTGCATAGGTACGTGTTGGAGAAAGAACAGCCTTCGCAATGGGCATTGTAAAATTCTTACTCCCATCTGTAATTACAATGGTATCGAGCAAACCGAAGGTTCCGGAATAACAAACATTTTCTGGTATTGAAGCGTCAAATGTTTCAGGATATTTTTCTGCAACTGTTTTATTAAAAATATCATGACGGGCCGAAGTAAGACCGTTACTTCCCATGCCTGCATTGTAAAAATGTTCATACGTTGCCTGACCATACGAAGCAAAACCAACAATAACATCACCCTCCTGAATTTTTGAGTTGTCCACAACATTACTTCGTTTCATTCGGCAGGTAACAGTGCTGTCCACAATGATTGTTCTTACCAAGTCTCCTACGTCTGCTGTTTCACCTCCTGTTGTATGAATGTTCACACCATGTTTGCGCAATTCTTCTGTGAGTTCTTCTGTTCCGTTAATGATGGCTGCAATAACTTCGCCCGGTATGAGATTTTTATTTCTTCCGATTGTTGAACTCAGTAAAATATTATCAGTTGCACCAATGCATAACAAATCGTCTATATTCATTACCAGTGCATCCTGCGCTATTCCTTTCCAAACACTGATGTCGCCTGTTTCTCTCCAATAAGCATAGGCCAGTGATGATTTGGTACCTGCACCATCGGCATGCATTGCAATGCAATAATCCTTATCGTTGCACAGGTAGTCAGGAACTATTTTGCAAAACGCCTTAGGAAAAATGCCTTTATCAATTGTTTTGATGGCAGCATGCACATCTTCTTTGTCAGCCGACACTCCACGTTGATTATATTTTTCGTTCTTATTCATTGCACGAAAGACTACTTTACAAAACTAAAAAAGCAACCCATTTGAGGATTGCTTTTTCAGTTATAACATTATTAATTCTTACTTCTTGGTTTTGGGAACATAATCAGTACTCAACACTCTGAACTCAGTTCTACGGTTATACTGATGTGCTTTCTCCTTCAACTCGTCAGTAGGCAGGTTATTGATAAATTGCTCTGACAACACATCACCACGTTTGAACGGAGGATAGTTCTGATCATTTTCAACTTCTTTAGGATCTTTTTCACCGCGACCTTCCCAACTTAGTCTTGCTTTGTCAACACCTTTGCTTACTAAATAATTGTAAGCTGCAAGAGCACGGTTGTTTGAAAGTTTAAGGTTGTAATTATCATCCGCTCTGAAGTCGGTATGTGCTGTGAGTTTAATTGTAATAGTAGGATTATCATCCAACACTTTGATTAAACCATCCAATGCTGTTTTAGATTCAGGACGAAGACTGTATTTGTCAAGGTCATAAAAAATTTCAGGTAATGCAATTGGTTTTGCAGTTGATTTAAGCGGGAAGTCGAAATTCTTTTCAAAATCTTTAGACTCATCAAGTCCTTTTGTAGAAACTTCTTTAAACTGTGTCAGATAACCGGTAAATGATGCTGAAATTTTGTAATCCACTTCAGGTTTCAGTTGATAACGGTAAGTACCTGAATCCTGGGTTTTAACAGAAAGTTGTGTACCATCGCTTCCAAACAATTCAACTGTTGCACCGGCAATTGGTTCCTGTGTATCGGTATCATAAACACGACCATATACAGCAAAATTAGCAGGAGGAACTACAAATGAATAAATATCATCAGCACCTTGTCCGCCTGAACGGCTTGAAGTTAAATAACCGGTAGTTGCTGTATTAAACATCAGACCAAAGTCATCATAAGATGTGTTGATCGGATATTTAAGATTGGTAACCTGTCCCCAGTTGCCATTTTCCATAGTTGCAGTAAAGATGTCCAACCCGCCCATTCCAGGATGTCCGTTTGATGAGAAATATAATTTTCCATTAGGAGCAAGGTAAGGGAACATTTCATCACCTGCAGTATTGATAGATGAAACATTCACAGGAGTTCCCCAAGTGCCATTCTCATTCTTAATCATCCAAATGTCTTTTCCACCAAGTCCACCCGGCATATCTGAAGCAAAATACATTGTTGTTCCGTCTTCAGAAAGAGTTGGTTGTCCGCAGGTGTAACTGTCGCTGTTGAATGGAAGCAATTCACCTTCACTCCATTTTGAACTGTCGTAGGTTGATTTGTAAATTTTACATTGCCCTTCCTGTCCTTTAACATCACTCTTCTTACAACGGGTGAAATACATTACATTTCCTTTTGCATCAAAAGTCATCGCACCTTCAGAAGCATCAGTATTAATGACATCGCTTATCGGAGTAGGAATACTCCATTTGCCGTTATTATCAAGTGTTGATTTAAATATGTCGAAAAACTTCTCACCATACCATGCATCATTCTTATTTCCTGAAGCTTCAGCACGTGAAGAAGTAAAATACAGGGTGTTTTTATCAAGATTGGAAACAGCCACTGCAAAATCGAAATATTTTGTATTTAATGCTGCTACATTTTCCACTTTATATTTAGTTGGTTTATCAACCCATTGCTGTGCTGTTTCTGATGAAGTAGCACCATTAGTACCCCTTTCATCGCCCGGCTCCAGCACTTTGAATGCATTAAACTGAGCAACCGCTTCATCATAACGTCCGTTATTTTTCAGTGCCTGAGCATATTTTAAAACTGCATCAGGATTTTTGCCATTGGCTTTAACTGATTTTTCGTACCAGTTCAGCGCTTCGGCAGCATTACTCATTTTGCTGTAGCATTCAGCGGCTTTATAAGCAGCTTCAGCTTTTACTGTTTTGTCCTTGATTTTAGCATAAGCTTTTTTGTATAAGTCAGCTGCAGGAGCATATTTTCCTGAGTTGAAAGCTTTGTCTGCTTTTGCTGTTTTGCTTTTCTTGGCTTTGGCGGCATCCATGGTTGTTGCAGAAAAGATGCAGGCAAGGCTTAATAGTATTAAAGATAACTTCTTCATAATAATTTTTATGGTGAATAATAAACAGTACTGCTTATCAGCGCAAAGAAAAAAAGAATTTCGTTTATATCAAAAACAATCTTAAAAAAGATGTTTTTTTCTTGTACGTGACCTTATTCATGCTGACAAATATCAGAGAACTGTCTCTTAAAATCTTAATGTGAAATAATAAGCTTATTAGTAGAAACAACCTTGTCGTTTACCGTAAAACGGTAGAAATAACAACCATTGGCTAACAGATTACCGGCATTATCACTTCCGTCCCACGTAAATTCATTATATCCGCCAAGCTCTTTGTTGTTCAGCAAGGTAAATACCTTTTTTCCCAATATGTTATAGAATTCTACAGATACCCTTGAGCGACCGCTGATGTTTATTGAAAAAGTTGTATTAGTCTGTAACGGGTTATTGCTATGTGAGATAGTATTGATACTATTCTGGAGATGATTCAGACCAACGTTACAGGTGGCCACAACCAATCCTGAAGCTATTGTTGTTGCAGATGAAACCGGATTGGTCATCGGGTTATCTATCGTTATACTTCCGTCATTGCAAGTTCCGGTAAAAATGGTGCTGGCAGAATTACGAAAATTGATGGTAAAACTATAAATGGTCGCATTTCCCGGCATTGGAGTGCCGTTGAAATCTTTAAATATCTGATACGGATTAAAGCATATCTCCCAAATACCTGTTGAAGTTTGATAAAGTGGATATAAATTCAACTGATTCGCATCGGCAAAATAAGTAGGTGCAGCACCCGGGTTAGTTGTGTTGGCTCCGGCATAAAGATAAACACCTGTTGATGCATTTAGTTGACTCGGACAAACTGTGGCATTATAGGTAAGCCTGAATATCTGAGCCTGAGATGCTGAACTGATTAAAATGGCTGCAAAATAAAGTAATAGTTTATTCATAAATTTAATTTTTGCAAAGATAATATATTGACTATTTCAAGAATCGGAATCTTTACAAAAACTTACTAAATGCAAAAGGCCGGGATTTCTCCCAGCCCTTAACCTAAAAACAGAAAATAAACCGCATCTTTACTTTGTTGCCAAAGTTTCCGGAAGCTTCTCCAGAATTTTATCTTTATCCAGTGTCATCAAATTGTTATAGGAGTCACTGTAATATTTTACCTGCACACATTTTTCAAGAACATCAGTAACCTCTGCCACCTGCCTTCCACCTGCATTTGGCAAGTCGAACATCACTTTATCGCCTTTCTTCAAATTGGTCATACATTGTTCAAATCGGGTACGAATTAATAACACAATGGTATGATTGCAACACACAAAGTAATAATTGAGCAATTTAAGGTAAAATAGGTGTAAATTTTAAAACAGTTCTTACCCTCTCAGAAATACAATGTTTCTTGCCTTGTATTGGCAACAATAATCTGCTATTATAATAAAAACAAATCTGTTACTTTGCAGGTATTAACGTATGATAAGATATTTTTCACTGACAGCAACCGTTTTGCTATTAACGCTGACGGCATTTTCGCAGCCTCAGTCTTTTCTATCCGAAAAAAGTCTGGGTATTGAAAATGATTATTCTGTTGAGGTGTATAATACCGAAAGCGGATTTCCACAAAATTCAGTTATTGCCATATTTCAGTCGTCCGATGGTTATTTATGGTTTTCTACTTTCAGTGGATTAGTACGGTTTGACGGGATGAGTTTTAAGACATTTGGTCAGAACGAAACCAAAGGATTATTGTCCAACACGGTTTTGTCCATACAGGAGGATAAAAATAATCAGTTGTGGTTCCTTGATGATTTAGGTCATTTGGTAAAATATGATGGTAAAACGTTCACGGGTTTCGAGAAATCCTTCGAAAATATAACCATCACCTCCTTCTGTTTTGCTGACGATGGTAATTTATATGTTTCAACTTCAAATAACGAGATATATAATGTTAATGCAAATGTCCTTGACTTTATTACCCGAATTAATCAGGCATCTATAAGATTTATTATTGCGGGCAAAAATAACAGTGTAATGGTAGCTTCTACCAATGGATTGTACGAATTAAAAAATAATAAATTATCAAAAAATAATTTGTTACCCCCTTCCATGATTACAGGAATGAGTTATGATACAGATAATTTTTTATGGGTAACATCGGCTATGGGGTTGTATAAAATCAGTGATACCAAAGCTGTGCCGGTTCAATTACCGGACGAAAGTGATCATTACCTTAAAGTATTCATAGATCGTCAAAACCGAAAGTGGATATACAAAGGATCGGATGGCATATACCTGTCTGATGAAACTGAGTTTACTCAACTCACAGAGGAATCCGGATTGTCATCCAATTCCATCAATTTTATCTATCAGGACAGAGAAAACAATATCTGGGTAGGAACTAATAATGCCGGTGTGAACAAACTCTGTTATAAAGCATTTAAAACTATTTCAGTTGAAGATGGGTTGATTGCTGATGGTGTAGCACCAATTATTAAAACATCATCCGGAATTATTTACGCAGGAAATAATTGTGGAGGTATAAACAAAATTATTGAAGGGAAAATCATTAAACTGCCCATCCCTAAATCCAACGACTGTGTTTGGTCGTTGCTTGAAGACAAGGAAGGTTATATATGGGTAGGAACTTTTGGAGGTGGGTTGTTTAAATTTCGAAATGATATACAATTGGAGCAATTCAATAAGAAAAACAGTGGGTTGGATGATGTAGTGTTGGCTCTGTTTCAGGATAGCCATGGAACTATTTGGATTGGTACAGATAAAGGAATTTTTACTTTAAGAAATGATTCCATTTCTTCCTTTAAAAGTGATATTATCAAGACAAAAATTTGTTACTTCACCGAAGACATATATAAGAACATCTGGGTTGCAAGTAACAACGGACTTATAAAGATTACAGGCAATAACGTAAACATATATACAACTTACAACGGCCTTCCAACCAACACTCTGCGTTCTCTTTATATTGATGACAACAACACCCTGTGGATAGGAAGTATAGGTGGAGGTTTCTGCAGATATAAAGATGGAAAATTTACTACATTGAAAAATATTCCTGAAATATCAAACAACGATGTGTTTTGTATTGCTGAGGATAACCTGCAGGATTTCTGGTTTACAACCAACAAAGGTATTTACAGCATAAAAAAATATGACCTTAATAATTATGCTGACCTAAAAACTGCAACTGTTACTTTCCGCTTTTTCGACCGGAAAGACGGATTGAAGACCAATGAATTCAACTCAGGATTTCAGCCAAATTTTCTGAAGGAAGACAATACCCATTTTATGTTTCCAACCATAAAAGGTATTACTATGCTGAATACCCGAAGAATAATTACCAATGATTATTTGCCACGTGTTATTATCGAAAAAATCAAGGCTGATGAAAAAGAATTTAATGCTGCTGATAATTTGGAATTGTCTGAAACTGTCCATTCTCTTGAAATAAATTACACTGCTCCAAGTTTTACCAATCCGCAAAAAATTTATTTTCAGTATAAGCTCGAAGGACACGATGCAGATTGGAGTATTCCAACTACTGAAAGGACTGTTAAATATTTCAATGTTAAACCTGGAACTTACTCTTTTAAAGTAAAGATTTACGGAATCATTGGCTCTGATAAATCCATCAGGATTGCTGTACCTATTCCTGCTTACCGAAGCAATTGGTTTCTCGCATTCATTTACGTTGCTGCTATAGCTTTATTAGGCATAATTACCTACTTACGAATAAAGTATATTCGGAAACAGGAAAAAAACAAAACAGAAGTAAATAAAAAGCTTGCCGAATTTGAATTAAAAGCTCTGCAGGCACAAATGAACCCGCATTTTCTTTTCAACTGCCTCAATACAATTAAATATTTTATTACTACCAACAATCCAAATGCTGCTAATAAGTACCTGACCAAGTTCTCGAAATTATTAAGAATGTTTCTGGATCACTCCACTACCAATACTGTGACACTGGAAGAAGAAATAAACCTTTTGCGGCTTTATATTGAATTGGAACAAATGCGATTTGACGAGGGTTTTAATTTTCATTTGCAGGTGGACGATTCTATAGATTATAAAAACACCGAAATACCATCAACGCTTTTCCAGCCTTTTGTGGAGAATGCCATAAATCACGGACTGTTAAATTTAAACAGGAAAGGCAATTTAACCCTTATCTTTGAACAGGGAAATGAAGTAATCAGAGGAATTGTTGATGATGATGGAATAGGGAGAAGTAACTCCTCAAAACTTAAACAGAAAATGGCTGTTACTCATATTTCACGTGGTACACAATTGATTGATGAACGGATAAAAACTTTGAACTATATTCGGCCACAATCCATTGAGATTGAAATTATAGACAAAAAAGATGACCAAAACAATCCGGCAGGTACACGCGTAATAGTTACCATACCGGTTATAAAATAACAAATCATGTTACAGACACTCATAGTTGATGACGAAAAACGCGGACGTGAATTATTAAAAATGATTCTTACGACCAATTGTCCTGATATAAAGTTAATCGGAGAAGCTTCCAATATAAAAGAGGCACATCAGTTAATCCTTCAACATGAACCCGATCTGGTTTTGCTCGACATTGAAATGCCGGGAGGTACCGGATTCGATTTGCTTTCCAAATTTGACGAAGTAAACTTTGATGTAATTTTTATTACTGCCTTTGACAAATATGCCATCAAAGCCATTAAATTTTCGGCAATGGATTACATCCTGAAACCTGTAGATGAGGAAGAACTTGTAAAAGCTATTAAACGTGCTGAAGAAAATTATAACCGAAAAAACAACAAAGAACGTGTAGGGAATCTGATAAGTAATACACAAAAATCTGTACCTCATCAGAAAATCGGTTTAACTTCGGGTGAAGGATTGGAGTTTATTGAAATAAAAAACATTCTGCGCTGTGAGGCCGATGGCAAATACACCTCGGTTTTTTTAACTGATGGCAAAAAACTTTTGGTAAGTAAGAATCTCAAAGAATTTGAAGAACTGCTTACCGAATATAATTTTTTCAGAATACACCATTCTCATCTGGTAAACCTTGATTTCATCAAGAAATACCAAAGTGGCCGTGGAGGTTATGTGGTGATGAGTGATGGCAGCACCATCACTGTATCGCAACGCAAAAAGGACGATTTTCTCAGCAGTCTGAAAAAAATCTGATTTATCAACAAACCCTGTGTAATGTTTGCTGTTGAGAGTGCATAACTGTATTTTCGCGGCACATTTATAAAAAGGATGAATACAAGAGCCTTTATCGCCATATTCTTATTTATTGCCTTCTGCATAGGTTGCAAACCTGACAGTGGCAATAAGAAGGTGGATCCTGAATTGATAAACAATCCTGTTTCAGCAACTTCAACTGAAGACACATCAAAAATTCCTGTTTTTGAATTTGAGACAGAAAATCACGAATTTGGTTCAATTAAGGAAGGTGATGTGGTGAGTTTTGATTTTAAATTTCGCAATGCAGGCAAAGCTCCGCTCATCATCACTCAGGCAAGTGCCAGCTGCGGATGTACTGTGCCTGAATATTCCAAAGACCCCATAGCACCCGCGGAAAATGGATTTATTAAAGTAACTTTTAACAGTGAAGGTAAACACGGAATGACTTCAAAAACCGTTACCCTGCTGGCCAATACAACCCCTAACACCAAGGTATTAACAATAAGTGCAGATATAACTAAAAAAGACAACTAATGACAGCTACGATTCTATTACAGTCATCAGGAGGAGGCATGGCTATGCAACAACTGCTGATGCTGGGACTGATTGTTTTAATCATGTATTTTTTCATGCTGCGTCCTCAGATGCGCAAAGTGAAAATTGAAAAACAATTTAAAGAAAGTATCAACAAAGGTGACAAAATTGTTACCATTGGCGGCATTCATGGAAAAATAATTGAAATTGCCGAAACTACTTTTCTCATTGAAATAGATAACAATGTGAAGATTAGAATTGAAAAAAGCGCAGTATCTGCTGAAGCATCCAAACAGTTTCAGAAGCCTGCCGATAAAAAATAAAGATATTGCCTGGTGATACTCTGAATAAATTCAAATGGAAGGGCAACAATTCATTGCCTGTATTTCTTATTTGTGTTTTTATATCAGTAGTATTCTGGATTCTCTATTCATTAAACAAAACTTTTACTTATCCGGTAAACTATTCACTTGCTGTAACCAATGTGCCTTACAGCAAAAGGGTTATCAATGATATTCCTGACAAAGCAGTCATAACTGTTAAAGCAAGAGGATTTGAATTGCTGTGGTATTTATTAAACCGACAGCGTAAAGAAATGGTCATTGATGTAAATGCTTACCATGCTTCTGACGATATTGTTTATGTTGGACTCCTGCAGGCATTTCAAAGTAATTTCAAAAATAAATCTACTTCCTTTGAAATTTTATCTGTAGCCCCTGATTCTCTGGTATTATTTTTCTCTGCAAAATACTTTAAAAAAGTTCCGGTACGCACAGATGTCATTTATGATATACGCAAAAACTTTGGGCTTTATGGCAAACCAATAACCACTCCTGACAGCATTTTTATTTCAGGTGAAAAATCTATTGTTGATACCATTACAGAAGTAAAAACAGAACATACAGAATTCAAAGCTCTTGACAAAGACCTGAAAACACGACTTAATCTTTTATCTCCGTCAAAAGATATCAGACTTTCAGAAAAATCAGTTGCATTAGTCATTCCTGTAGATGAGTTTATTGAGAAATCGGTAACTGTTCCTTTAAGTTACAAGCAACCTGACGCACGAAAAATATTGCTGATGCCTGATAAAGTAACTATAACCTATAAAGTGCCACTGAAATACATTGATTCCATCAGCGAAGACGCTTTCAGCGTTCAGTTAAATGCAAAAGGATTTTTGGAAAAAGGACGTTTGGCTGTAGAATTAAAATCTTCTCCGGCACATACTACAGTGAGTACCATTTTGCCTTCTACGGTAGATTATTATATCGAAAAATAATGAAAGCTGTAGGAATTACAGGAGGAATTGGTTCAGGAAAAACATTTGTTGCATCCTTGTTTCATGAACTGGGTATTCCGGTTTACGATGCTGATACGGCTGCGAAATTGCTCATGAATTCTGACTCAAAATTAAAGAACGACTTGCAACAACTGTTGGGCCACAGCCTGTATGATGCTGACGGAAATCTGAATCGTAAAAAAATGTCAGAACTTATTTTTAATGATTCAACATTGCGATTAAAAGTCAATGCGCTGGTTCATCCCTGTGTGCAACTCGATTTTGAAAAATGGATTACTGAACAGCAAGCACCTTTTGTACTGAAAGAATCAGCAATACTTTTTGAAGCAGGTGCCGACAAAGGACTTGATACGGTTATATGCGTAACAGCACCTGTTGATTTGCGGATTAAACGTACTGTGGAAAGAGACAAAAGTGATATTGCCAAAGTAACTGCTATCATGCAGGCGCAAATGGATGATGAGTTGCGAAATAAAAAATGTGCCTTTGTGATTTTGAATGACGGTAAAACAGCATTGCTGCCACAGGTATTAGCCGTGTACGAGAAAACACTGAATGGCTGAAATTAATTAGGCTTTATTACTGATGTAGAGTAATCATTGACCCTTGCACTTTACTTTTTCGTCTCCACACGTGCAGATACAGTTTTATCTGCATTGGTTTGCTCCGAAAGTTCCACTGCTATTTTGTAGGCTTTGTCTTCCTGAAGTGTAATACGATAGTAACCATCATTACCAAAAAGCAACCTGGCAATATTTGCTTTGAGCTGATTGCTGATTAATGATTTTGAACTTGCAATATTTTTTTCGTCAGGACGAATTTTATTGCTGATGGCATAGGCAATAAAATCGCTGAACACTTTGGGTTCTGTTTTAAAATTTTTCTCAAACTGGTCAAGAGTTTTATATACTCCTAACAAATTGCGATTGCGATCTACATAATCATAACAAAACTTTGAGACAATACCGAATGCAAAAACTGCTCTTGAAAATTCGTTGTCTGAAGTGGTATCAATCGGCACAAACACATCAGGCATGATTCCTCCTCCGCCATACACAATTTTACCTCCGGGAGTTTTATATTTCAGCGAATCATTAAAATGGGTACTGTCGGCATTGAGCATTTCACCATGTTTGTATCGTTCAATTACTTCGTCATCATACGCCAGTGTACCCTCCTTGTAAGGCTTCTGAATACTTCTACCGGTAGGAGTATAGTATCGTGCTACGGTCAGCCGCATTGCTGACCCGTCAGGAAAAAGTGTTTGTTCCTGTACCAGCCCTTTTCCAAAAGACCTGCGACCAATAATTTCAGCTCTGTCCCAGTCCTGAAGTGCACCACTTAATATTTCAGATGCTGATGCCGACCCTTCGTCAATCAGTACAAATAGTTTTCCGTTTTCGAAAGTGCCTTCACCGTTGGAGTAATATTCTTTTCGCGGACGAGCCTTACCCTGCGTGTAAACAATCAGCTTTTTACCTTTAAGAAATTCATTGGCAAGTGCAGTTGCTGCATCCAGGTATCCACCGGGATTACCTCGTAAATCAATAATCAGATTTTGTGCGGACTGCTTCTTCAGTTCATTCAATGCATCCATAAACTCCTCGTAAGTGTTGGCTGCAAACCGTGATATTTTGATATATCCGGTATTGGATGTTGCCATAAACGAAGTTTCGATGCTGCGGATTGGAATTTTACCTCTGATAATTGTAAAATCAAGTAGTTTCGTTAATCCGTTTCTTTTCACTTTTATTGCCACCTTGGAGCCCTCCTGCCCTCTCAGGTACTTAAAAACATCTTCGTTCTTAATGCCTATCCCTGCAACATTTTTTCCATCCACTTCGACAATGCGGTCACCGGGTCTCAGGCCAATAGTTTCTGAAGGTCCGCCTGCAATGGTTGATACCACCATGATGGTGTCGTACTGTATGTGAAATTCTATCCCTATTCCTTCAAAATTTCCTTCCAAAGGTTCGTTTACAGATTTAAGTTCGTCAGCAGGAATGTAAGAAGAATGAGGATCGAGATTTTGAAGTATCTGGGTAATGGTATTATCTACTATCTGATTTTGATTGATGGTATCTACATATTCCTGGCGGATGTAGTTTATTACATCATTTATTTTGTTGAATCCTGAAGGTGTGCTTCGGCTGAATAAAATATTTCGGCTGCCATTAAAAGAGCCATTCAGCGATACGCCAATAACAATACCTGCTGTAATGAAAAGAGCATACCATAATGGTCTAAAATTTTTGCGTTGTTCAGAATCCATTATTTAATTGTATGAAAATTGGTTGTGGGTTGATACTGCACAACTTCTACATGAAACTGTCTGAGAAAATCCACCCCTTCGTCAGAAGCAATTCCTTTATACTGTGCATAGGAGTTCAGAAAAATAACTTTTTTAATACCGGATGTAAACACCACCTTGGCACATGCCAGACATGGCGAAAGTGTTACGTAAAGAGTAGCTCCTTCAACCGATACATTGTTTTTGGCAGCATATAAAATTGCATTTTGTTCGGCATGTATTGCAAGAGAACATCCACCTTTGCTGTCGCGCGGACAACCGGTTTCAGGCCATTCCTGATCGCAATTGTGAGTGCCTGCGGGCGGACCGTTGTAGCCTAAAGAAATGATTCTTGTGTCCTTGGTGAGCACAGCACCTACCTGCATTTTTACACAGTGCGATTTGCGGGCAAGTGTTTGTGCCAAATCCATATAAATATCGTCAAAACCGGGAACATTCATACGTGTAGAGCTCATGATTAAAAACAAAGCCTCCTGCCCGAAGGTTTAGGAAGGAGGCTTAAGATTAGTACCCGGAGCCGGGATCGAACCGGCATGAGGTTTAGCTCACTGGTGTTTGAGACCAGCGCGTCTACCAATTCCGCCATCCGGGTAAGTGTGTTGTGCATTTAAAGAACGTTTTCAAAGCTATCTGCCATGAAAATGAGGCTGCGAAAATAGAAAAATTCATTGAAACATAAAGCCCCCATCTGACAATTTGATGAAAGGAAACTTAAAATGATATTTTCCAAAAACTTCGTTCTCGTAATTTACAATTACCAGTCATTTCTCTGACAACCTTTAACAATTTCATATCTTAATTATTAATTCCATTAAATAATTTTGTTATGATATATATTCTATTCCCGATAATTCAATTTTAATTTTCATCAACTGCAAAACCCGACATTATCGTCACCATGTACAAACTACTCGACACCGAACGTCTGCACATAAGGCCTCTTGAGATTGGAGACAGCAACTTTATGCTCGAATTGCTGAACACTGCCGGATGGTTGCAGTTTATTGGCGACAGAAATGTGCATGACACACCTGAAGCAGAAAATTATATCCGTAAAACCCTTGACAACCCCTTATATTTTTGCAGTGTATTTGAACTAAAAGAAACACGGCAGCCAATAGGTGTGATTTCATTTTTGCACAGAGCCAATCAACAATTTCCGGATATTGGATATGCCATGTTGCCTGCATTTGAAAAAAACGGCTATGCATTTGAAGCCTGTAGCAGGTATCTGAATGAAATAAAAAATGAAAAAATTGCTCCTAAGGTAATTGCCATCACCTTGCCTTCCAATAAAAATTCAATAAGGCTGATAGAAAAACTGGGGTTGAAGTTTGAATCAACTTTTACTGAAAACTCCGAAGTGTTAAACATTTACTCCATCACATTTGACCATAGCCCATCCGTTTAGCGTAAGCCAAATATTGATATCTGCTAAAACGAACAACTCAACATAAAAACTCATCACTGCTAATCCATAGAAAATGAGAGTGATATGACCGAAATTAGCAGGATTCAGCACTTCATAAAAATTCAGTAAAACGCTTTGACAATAGGCAAATTTTTACTTTCTTTGCAGCCCTTTCAGAATCCCCAATCATGGCAAGAGAAGTTAAATTGTTTTCAGGTGAAGCTACACGCTACCTTGCTGAAAATATAGCACTTAGTTATGGACTACCCCTGGGTGATGTAGAAGTATCGCGATTCAGTGATGGAGAGTTTTCGCCCTATTTTGAAGAAACGGTACGCGGTTGCGATGTGTTTATCATTCAATCCACTTTTGCACCTACCGACAATTTGTTTGAATTGTTGCTGCTCATTGATGCTGCCAAACGAGCTTCGGCACATTATATCACAGCCGTAATTCCTTATTTTGGATTTGCCCGCAGCGACCGTAAGGATAAACCCAGAGTAGCTATTGCCAGCAAACTGGTAGCCAACCTGCTTACTGCTGCCGGAGTAACAAGAGTGATGACCATGGACCTTCATGCTCCACAGATTCAGGGATTTTTTGACGTACCTGTAGATCACTTAGATGCTTCTTCCATCTTTGTGCCGTATATCAAAAGCCTTAACCTGCCCAACCTGCTGATAGCAGCACCGGATATGGGCAGTGTACATCGCTCTCGTGAATATGCAAAATTCTTTAATGCTGAAATGGCCATCTGCGACAAACACCGCAAACGTGCCAATGAAGTTGCCAGCATGCAGGTGATTGGAGATGTTACAGGAAAAGATGTGATATTGGTAGATGATATTGTGGACACTGCAGGAACACTTACCAAAGCTGCAGAGCTGTTGGTAGAAAAAGGTGCCAACTCAGTGCGTGCATTCTGCACACATGCAGTGCTTTCAGGAAAAGCTTATGAAACCATTGAAAATTCAAAGCTCACAGAACTTATAGTTACAGATACCATTCCATTACGAAAAAAATCATCGAAAATTGTTCAGCTGTCCACAGCCGAATTGTTTTCGTATGCTATACGCAGGGTGTATGAGTATTCATCCATCAGCAATTTATTTGTTAAATCTTAAATTTAAATATCAATACAATGAAATCATTAGTGATTAAAGGTACCAAAAGAGTAGGCCTTACAAAGCAAGAGTTGAAGAAACTCCGTGCCGATGGTAAAGTACCATGCGTGATATACGGTGGGAAAGAAAATGTGCACTTCAGCACAACGGCATTAGAACTTCGCGATCTGGTGTATTCACCCAGCGTTTACACGGTTAATCTGGATATTGATGGAGAACAACATCAGGCAGTAATGAAAGATTTGCAGTTTCATCCTGTAACGGATAAAATTTTGCACATTGACTTTCTTGCATTAGACAACAACAAACCTGTTTCAATTGCTGTTCCGGTAATTATCAAAGGAAGTTCTGAAGGTGTTAAACAAGGAGGAAAACTTATTCAGAAAATGCGTAAGATGAACATCCGCGCATTGCCATCTCATCTTCCTGATGCCATTGAAATTGATGTTACACCTCTGGGCATTGGCCAGGCTGTTAAAGTATCAATGGTACAGCGTGAGAACATCACCTTACTTGATTCACCAAATAATATTATTGTTGCCGTGCGTACTACGCGCAACGTTGCCGAGGAAACTCCGGCAGCTGCTGCCGCAACTCCTGCACCTGCTGCTGCAGCTCCTGCAGCCGCTGCGAAACCGGCAAAATAATTTTATCATTGCATTTCAAAGCCGGGTATAACTATATCCGGCTTTTTATTTTAATCCACATCAATGTCTAAATATTTAATAGCAGGATTAGGAAACCCAGGTGCCGAATATGCAGGCACACGTCACAACATTGGCTTTGGTGTGGTTGATTTTATTGCCCAACAGCACGAATGTAGTTTTGTAAGCAGCCGCTACGCACACATTTGTGAATGGCGTCATCGTGGCAAACCGGTGTTGCTGATTAAACCTACCACCTATATGAATCTGAGTGGAAAAGCTGTACAATACTGGATGCAGGCAGAAAAAATTTCACCTGAAAATATTCTCATCATTACAGATGACATTGCATTGCCTTTTGCAACACTGCGCTTGCGCGCCAAAGGAAGTGATGGCGGACATAACGGACTGAAGAGTATTGCCGAATGTTTGGGCCATACACAGTTTGCACGTTTACGTTTTGGTGTGGGAAACGATTTTCCTAAAGGGCGACAGGCTGATTATGTATTGGGAAAATGGACTGCTGAAGAACTTACAGCAATTCCTGAAAAACTAAAACTTGCAGAAGACATCGTGAAAAGTTTTATCGGCCATGGCATTATCAAAACCATGAACGATTTTAATCAAAGATAAAACTGTGAACTTGCCGGAATAAAAAACAAAAAGTTCATTTCACAAAAAATCCCTTTCAGCAACATCAGGCAATACTCATCAGCAATCTTACTCCTACAATACCAAGGCAAACAGCCAACGCTTTTACTATAATCGTATTTTTTACTCTGTGCGAGAAATAAGCTCCCCCTTGTGCTCCTGCAATCACACCGACACATAACCAAACCACCAGATACAAAATATGGCTGTCGTTATAATTGCCTCTGACGGCATGCACAATTACACTGATGCTCGCCATTATAGCAAGAATAAAATGAGATGTTGCCGTGGCTATATGAACAGGAAAACTCAACCAGTTGACCATAGCAGGAACATGTATGATACCTCCTCCTATTCCTAACAAAGGAGAAATAAAACCGACCATAATGCTGATGAGAATTCCTACATACTTATTGTAAGCATAATGATACGTCACATTGTGTTTATCGGTGAGTGTACGCTCGGTGAGGTGGGGCTGATTGGAAAAAGTATCTGTTACCGTTTTTTGGTTTTTTGTTCTTACAAATAAAAAAATTGCAAGCAGCAGCAGAATGATACCAAACACAAAACTGAAAATATGTGTGGGGATATATTCGGTAAGAAAAACACCGAGTACCGACCCGGGAATGGTAAACAGCGCAAATAAAATTCCTGCTTTAAAATCAACTCTTCCTGAACGTGCATAAGCTATGGAACCCGAAAGCGCATTACAGGCAACAACAGCGAGCGAAACAGCCGTAACAATTTCGGGAGTGAGTTCGCGATGTGTAAAAAGCAGCAATGGCACTAATAAAAATCCTCCGCCTGCACCAATTAGTGTTCCGATAAAACCAATCAGCAAACCTGTAGCTAACAATACCAGTGCATGATCCATAAACTGCCTTCAAAGATAGAGATACTTAAACACTTCACCGGTGTTGAGATTTATTAAGAACTATTTCACAAAAATCAACTTTGAATATTCCGTTCATCTGAATATTCAGTATCAGGTAAATGATATAAAACAACTTTAAATTTATTATTTTTGCAGACCTCTGAAATCAATCACACCGTTCGGGGTGTAGCGCAGCCCGGTAGCGTATCAGCATGGGGTGCTGGTGGTCGCTGGTTCGAATCCAGTCACCCCGACACAAACAAAAAGTCCCGCATTATGCGGGATTTTTTATTCCGTAATTTCTGACTTCCGGTTGAACATTGAGTTGTGGATATTATTTAGAGATAAAACACATTTCCTGTACATTGACTTTATACTTTTCGCCATTGTAGAATATGGCACTGAGCAGAATTTGGTCGTATATGATTTTATTTGCTATTGCAGTAGCGGCTTACCGTTATGTGCAGGGTGATAAAAACATTTTTAACGACATGGTTACGGAGAAAAAACTGCAGGAAGGCGAAACTTTCCAGCAGGTAAACTACTACAAGCCCGATACTGCACTCACCTTATCTGTAACAGCAAAACAGCTGCAACAGGCCAACTGGAAAGTATCAGAGAATTTTTCGAAGGCACAATTTATACTTGTTCCCTCATCAGCAGAAAATACTTTTCGCGAACAACTCTCACAAAAACTTTCTGCCATAAAAATTATTCAGCTGAAAGATCTGGAATCACAGGTTAACTCATCACAATTAGTTTACACTGAAGATGAGTATCACGGCAACCTAAAAACCACACATAACCTGCTGCATGCCGATGTGATAGCAACAAATGCACAAAATACCGATTCCCTACGCCAAAACTGGATAGCCATCAGCCAACAACAAAAAGTTGTTGAAGTTACCAAGGTAAATCTTTGGCTTCCCAAAAATATTGACGGTATTTTCGAAACAGGAAAATTTGCAGTAAACATTGCCATCGGACTGATAGGAACACTTGCCTTATTTATGGGTTTGCTTAACATAGCTGAACGTGCAGGAGGTATATCTGTTATCAGCAGAATCATCAGTCCTTTTCTGAGCAAACTGTTTCCTTCTCTGCCAAAAGACCATAGCTCGTTCGGACACATGGTGATGAACTTTTCTGCCAATATGCTGGGGCTCGACAATGCAGCTACACCGTTTGGACTGAAAGCGATGCAAAGTTTGCAGGAAATAAACCCTGATAAAGACCGCGCCAGCGATGCACAAATTATGTTTCTTGCTTTGCATGCAGCTGGGCTTACCCTCATTCCTGTATCTATTATTGCAGTGAGAGCAGCCAATGGTTCGCACAATCCCAATGAAATATTTATCCCTCTGATGCTGACAACTTTTGTGTGTACACTTACGGCATTAATTCTCACTTCGCTGAAACAAAAAATAAATCTGCTGCAACCTAAACTGATATTACCACTTTTCGGACTGAGTGCCGGTGTAGCATTGTTTGTATGGTTTTTACATTCACTTCAACCACATGCTCTCAATACTTTTTCAGATGCTTTCAGCAACGGTGCTATCTTGGTGGTATTTCTGGCCATCATAGCCGGAGGATTGTATAAAAAAATTGATTTGTTTGATGCCTTTGTGGATGGTGCCAAAGGAGGATTTGAAACGGCAGTACGAATTATTCCTTACATGGTAGGAATGTTGGTGGCAGTATGTATGTTGCGTACCAGCGGTGCTTTTGACATAGTCATAAATCCGGTGAAACATCTGATAGCTGCTTCAGGTATGGACACACGCTGGGCTGAAGGACTTCCGACTGCACTGCTACGGCCATTCAGCGCAGGAGGTGCAAGAGGTTTTATGATAGATGCCATGCGCACATTTGGCCCTGATTCGTTCATAGGCAAACTTTGCAGCGTATTACAAGGCTCCAGTGAAACCACTTTTTATGTGGTAGCCCTATATTTTGGTTCTGTTTCAATAAAAGATACCCGATACTCTATTCCGGTGATGCTTATGGCTGATTTGGCAGGTGTTATCTTTTCCATACTAATCTGTTACGTACTCTGGGGATAAGCTCAGGGACTGGATTTAATGTTTCAACAGGATAACTCAAACCCATGGGTTATGTAAAAGGTTTTTGGCTGCGCTGCAAACACAAACCTGCCAGCTTAACCGAAGCGAACTGCAACCGTTAAACCCTCCGTGCATCCCATCGCCATGTATTATTATTTTTTTGCCACCGCAACTGTGTGTAAAAAGCCGGCCGCACAAATGCCTTTCGCATTCGTAAGTACAATTAAAATCAAATAAAGAACCGCGCACAAAATTAGAGTGCTGCATTTCGCTCATGCTATTGCAAAACCAAAAAATGCACACACAAATTTTCTCCACTCCGGAAAAAAACTACTCCTTGAAGACCATTACCGTTGCCGGTTTGGGCAGGTTTCATAAACTATTCCTTTATAATTTTTAAAGTTTCAACATTATCCCCTCTCAAGATTTTACATAAGTAAATCCCATTTGCTAATTTGCTAATATCAATTCTTTTATACTGGCTCCATGGTGCAATATATTCTTTATAAACCATATTCCCCATCACATCAAATATCTCCAACTCACCACTCACACTCTGTACATTAAATTGCAAAGTAAAATTTCCTGTTGTTGGGTTAGGCATAGCTCGTATATGTCTGTTTTCATTTTCATTTTCCGTTACTCCTACCAAACAAGTAGTACAACTCGTATCGCATCCCAAAAAGTAATTTGGATGATTGGGTAACGTATTAAAATATACTGATTGTAACTGTACACTGTGTTGGTTCACATTGCAGCCTAAGCCAATAACATCAGGGTTATCTATCGTGTGCATGTGCATAGTTCCATTACCTGTTGTAATGTATATTTTGCCATCGGGTGCTAATGCTGATAATCCAAACAAAGTTGCGAAACCACTTGGAAAACCGGGAAAAACTGACATAAATGAGTCATACGTTGCAACTATTAGTTGTGAGGCGGGAATATTTGAAGCAGTTAAATCAAATTGATAAACGTGATAGGTATTGGAAACATATAAAGCGTTTGAGCCCGGTGAAATAGCCATGCCAACATTGTATCCGTTTTCAAAGGGCATATTGACGTGAACTGCATTACTTAAAGTTGCAGTGCACCTGTCAAAATCAAAAATATCCAAGCCTCCGTTTACATAATAATAAGCATATTTTTTTCCATCAGGTGAAAACCATGCCTGCCCTGCATCCCATTGCCTTGTTATGCCAATATTTTGTGAATAAGGTCCTAATATTGCAGTAGGAGTTATAAGCAATTTATAAAATTTATTTGAATTAACCCGGTGAACCATTACCCACCAGTCCCTTCCATTGGCATGGCGGGTAGCAGCTATTTTGCCACAGTTTAAAGTGTCAATTATAACTTGTACATTTTTGGTTGTAACAGCGCCTAATCCTGCATTTAAAGTCATATCAATGGTAGTCAAATACAATTGATAGGCTCTGCTTCCAATTCCTCCCGGATAGTTATCCACCGAACCATGAAACATGTAATAAACAGAGCTGCTTAATGGCTTAGGAATAATTAATGCTCCCTGTGGTATTCCTAAACCATCACTAAAAGCATTTGCATAAGCTCCCGGGTTTAGCCCGCTGCCATTTTGCATGGTATCATTTGTAGCATCTGCAATATAATAACCATTAGTGTAAAACAACATATTACCTGAAACATCAGAAATATTTCCATGAGTATGATTAAAATCCATTTCTAAACTGTCATAGCTCAATACTGGAACACCATTATAAAAATCAATATTTGTTTGCCCAAACGGAACTCCTCCCCAACTTGAATAACCCATTAGCCAATTGTTGTTAATGCCTTGTTGTGCACAGATATTGCCCAATTGTAACAATACACAACTGTATGTAAGAATTATTTTTCTTGCGCTCATACAGCCAAACATTGTCCCGCATTCACATTTACTGTCCATTTATACTTATTATCAGCAGGAGTAAAAAATGGTGGCGAAACAGATAGTTGTACGCACGCATCGGAAGGTTGAAATTGCGAATTAATTAGTTCATTAGTTGCAGGATTTTTATTCACCGCATTGTCTCCACATGGAATGTATGTTGGTGATGGAGTTACAGGCAATGAAATAATATTATTACCATTTCTCACAATTGCACTTAATTCAAATTCAAAAGATAAGGGAAATGGTTGGTCAAGAATCATAAAACCGGAAACTGTATTCTCAGCGCAAATATCCGCTTGTGCAATTGGATTCAATGCGATTGTAATTTGCTGAGGCAAAGCATTCAAAAAACTTAAACATAACAATATGTTTGCTGTTGCTATGGTGGTAATTTTTATCATGTCGGTAACTATTAAATTCGTTAAAATAATTGTTGATTTTTTTAACCAAATGATTTATAGAGGTTTAAAACTAATTCCAAATATATATGAAAATTTTATTAAAAATTCAAAAGCTCATAGATTTATTTTAAGTGGGCGTTCCTTTCCTTTTCCGATGAAACCCCGATGCTTCGGGGCGTAGAGGATTTCCGCTCCAATCAGTAACGCAAAATCAGGTGGCATCATCACAAAATTTACAACCTTAATCTCACCTGCCTGTATCTTTACACCTTCAATAACAAAAGGTTCAAAGTCCGGGTGAGCAGCAATTATGACTTTTACATCAGGATATAAAACCTCACGATACTTACCGATACTCACCTTCGTTATATCTACTTTTTTTATACTTTCGCAGCCTCAAATTTTTTAATAGTAATTCTTTATGAATCAAATTGTTTTTGTTGTTCCTGCCCTGGGTATAGTTGCCCTGATTTATATGTTTTTAAAAGCTTCGTGGGTAGGAAAGCAAGATGCCGGTGAGCAAAACATGCGTGAACTGGCCGGTCATATAGCTAATGGTGCTATGGCCTTTTTAAAAGCTGAATGGAAAATATTAAGTTATTTCGCTGTCATAGCAGCATTGTTGCTGGCTTATTCAGGAACACTGGAAGGTACAGCAGAACATCCTGTACACTCCAGCCCCGTTATTGCAATAGCCTTTGTAATAGGTGCGGTGTTTTCAGCTACTGCAGGATATATCGGAATGAACATTGCCACCAAGGCCAATGTGCGTACTGCACAGGCTGCACGCAGCAGTTTGGCAAAGGCGCTGAAAGTTTCATTCACAGGAGGTGCTGTAATGGGTCTAGGTGTTTCCGGACTTGCAGTGCTTGGTTTAGGATCGTTATTTATTGTTTTTTACCAGTTGTTTGTTCCCGCAGGTGCAGCCATCACCGGTGTGGAAATGAAAAAAGCTATTGAAGTGCTTGCAGGATTTTCATTGGGTGCAGAGAGCATTGCCTTGTTTGCACGTGTAGGCGGTGGTATTTACACCAAAGCTGCTGACGTAGGTGCTGACCTGGTAGGAAAAGTAGAAGCAGGAATCCCTGAGGACGACCCTCGTAACCCTGCTACCATTGCCGACAACGTGGGTGACAACGTAGGTGATGTTGCCGGTATGGGTGCCGACTTGTTCGGTTCTTATGTGGCTACCATTCTTGCCACCATGGTATTGGGTCAGGAAATTGATGCTTCCGGAGATAAATTCGGAGGGCTGTCGCCAATATTGCTGCCTATGCTGATTGCAGGTATGGGTATCATCTTCTCTATTGTGGGAACATGGTTTGTTCGTATTAAGAATGAAAACGACAGCGTACAGGGTGCATTGAATATGGGCAACTGGTCATCTATTATTCTTACAGCTATAGCAAGCTATTTCGCAGTAACTTATTTATTACCTGAAAAACTTGTTATCCGTGGTTTTGAATTTACACCGATGAATGTTTATCTGTCAATTGTAGTTGGTTTGGTAGTTGGTGCACTGATGAGCATTATCACAGAGTATTATACTGCCATAGGCAAACGTCCGGTACTAACCATCGTGAAACAAAGTTCTACCGGTCATGCTACCAACATCATTGGTGGTCTTGCTGTGGGAATGGAATCAACAGCGGTGCCTATGATTGTGCTGGCAGGCGGAATTTATTTTTCGTATGCACTTGCAGGATTGTACGGTGTGGCCATTGCTGCTGCAGGTATGATGGCAACTACTGCCATGCAACTTGCCATTGATGCATTCGGACCCATTGCAGATAACGCAGGTGGCATTGCCGAAATGAGTCAGTTGCCGAAAGAAGTTCGTCAGCGTACAGACAATCTGGATGCGGTAGGAAACACCACTGCTGCAACAGGTAAAGGTTTTGCCATTGCTTCAGCAGCATTAACATCACTTGCATTGTTTGCTGCCTTTGTAGGCGTTGCAGGCATCAGTCATATTGATATTTACAAAGCAAATGTATTGGCAGGATTGTTTGTTGGTGCCATGATACCATTTATCTTTTCGTCACTGGCAATAGCTGCTGTAGGTCGTGCTGCCATGAGCATGGTAGAAGAAGTGCGCAGACAGTTTCGCGAAATTCCGGGTATTATGGAATATAAGGCCAAGCCTGAATATGAAAAGTGTGTAGCTATCTCAACAGAAGCGTCCATCCGCGAAATGATTGCTCCTGGTGCACTTGCACTGATTGTGCCTGTGTTGGTAGGATTTCTTTTCGGACCTGAAGTGTTGGGTGGTGTGCTTGCAGGAGTAACTGTTTCGGGTGTGCTGATGGGAATGTTTCAGAGTAATGCAGGCGGTGCATGGGATAATGCAAAGAAATCATTTGAAAAAGGAGTTGACATCAATGGTCAGACTTACTACAAAGGTTCAGAGCCTCACAAAGCATCAGTAACCGGTGACACTGTAGGTGATCCTTTTAAAGATACCAGCGGACCTTCTATGAACATTCTTATCAAACTGATGAGTATAGTTTCGTTGATTATTGCTCCGCATATTGCTTCAGTTGGAAATAAGGATGGATTTGGTTCAGCAAACGAAGCTAAAGTAACTTCAGCTATAACTCCTGCAACATCCGCTGCTGCAAGCAATACAACTCCTTTAATGGAAATTGCAAAGATGAAAGGAAATATTGCTCTTGACAATAATCACACCTGGGTACAGTTCAGCATCAGTCATTTTCTTACAAGTGCCAATGGAGCTTTACAGGTTGACTCAGGTTATTTCAATATTACTGATGATTTGACCACCAGTTCACTTTTTGTTTCAGCCAATACAAAATCTATTGACACCAAGAATGCAAGACGTGATAATCACTTACGCAGTGCCGATTTCTTTGAAGTTGACAAATATCCTTCGATGACATATAAAGCAACAAAAATTGAGCTTGCTCCTGAAGGATCTGAATACCGCTACATTGCAAAAGGTGATTTAACTATCAAGGATGTTACAAAACCTGTTGATTTGAAATTTAATTATGTTGGATCTGTATTCAATGAAAATGCAGGTACAGATGCTCATAGCTTTATCGGTATTGCAGAAATCAACCGTACTGATTTTGGTGTTGGCAGCTCAGGCCCTACCGTTGGTGATTTGGTAAAAATTAATTTCTCTGCCGAAGGTTATCTCGATTAATCCAACAATATTTTTATAAATAAAAAATGCCCTCGGACAAGGGCATTTTTTTTGTGCTAAAGATTTTACCATCCTGCTGCTAAAACATCTGCAATGTGCATCACCTTGATGTTGGGCTGCACATGCTCAGCTACCGATTGCAGATGCATCAGACAGGTGTAATCGGTTGAAATTACCAACTCAGCACCCGTTTGTTGAATGGATGAAAGTTTATTCATTGCCAGATCAGCAGAAACCGGTTCATTATAATTTGTAAAAGCAGGCGAATAACCACAACAGGTACAATTATCATCCGTTTCCATCAACTCAAGTCCACGCACCTTGTTCAGCAACACACGGGGCGATTCTTTAACATGCAGCTCGTTTACAGCTTTACAGGAATCCATAAACACTGCCTTCCCTAAAAATTTCGCGCCCACATCGGTTACGTTGAGCACATTCACCAGAAAATCCGAAAACTCATAGATATGTTTCTGCACACTTTTATACTCGTTGTGCATGGATGAGTTGTGAAACATTTTGGGATAAATAGTTTTAATCATTCCCGAACAGTACGAACCCGGGCAAACAATAAATCTTTCGTTCTGAAATTCGCGTATCAGCTTTTCACCTACTGCTTTACATTCACTCTGATATCCATCTTCAAATGCTGTGCGGCCGCAGCAGGTTTGTTCCACATTATAATTTACTCCGCAACCCAGCTTTTCAAGCACCTTCACCACATTGTTGGCAGTGTCGGGAAAAACCTGATCCATATAACACGGAATAAATAAATCAACAATCATCGTTTTTCTCTGTTAAATCACCACAGGAATTATCCGTTAACAATTTTAAATTTCCGAATGCGAAGTAATGAAAAAAGCCCCACTGCAAAAAATATCATCAGCACTAAAATTGAATTGCGCATGGAACCTGTAAGTTCTTCAATATATCCATAAGCTACTGTTCCCAGCACCAGCCCTACTTTATCACACACATCATAAAAACTGAAGTACGAAGCATGATCTTCCGTCTGAGGCAACATTTTGCTATAGGTTGACCTTGAAAGTGACTGAATGCCTCCCATTACCATGCCCACCATAAATGCAAGAGCAAAAAACTGATAGGAAGTGGTGATGTAATATGCTGCCCAGCAAATGCCCAACCAAACAATAATAGAAACTATCAGCGACAGAATATTGCCAATGCGTGACGATAGCCATGCAAACAAATAAGCTCCGGCTATGGCCACAAACTGAATGATGAGCACAGTAATAATCAGTTCATCCGATTTTAATTTCAACTCTTTGGCACCAAAGAGGCTGGCTACATACATGACCGTTTGCACTCCCATGTTGTAAAAGAAAAACGAAAACAGAAATGATTTTAGTTTTGTAATTGATTTCATCTGACGGAATACCCGCTGCAATTCTCTGAAACCATGCCACAGAATTTTATCATCACTTTTTTTGATACTTGTTTTCTCAGGCAGAAATCTGAAGGTGTAAAATGCAAAAAACAACCACCATACTCCTGTCATCAGAAATGATATTCGCGAAGCAATGCCTGCACCGCTCAAACCAAACCATTGCGGCTGCATTATCATCAGCAAATTAAATATAAGCAACAGCGAACTTCCGATATAACCTAAAGCAAAACCACGTGCACTCACTTTATCCTGAATGTCGGGGGTTGCTATTTCGGGAAGAAAAGCATTGTAAAATACTATACTTCCGGCCCAGCCTACACTTGCAAGAATAAATGCAGTAATTCCAATGGCAAGATTGCTGATGTCGTTAAAAAAGAACAGTGCCGCACAGGAAACCGAACCTAAAAAGCAAAAGAATTTCATGAATGATTTCTTGTTGCCTCTGTAATCAGCAATACCGCTCAACAAAGGTGATAAAAATGCTACCAGCAGAAAAGATACAGAGAGAGAATAAGAATACAATGCTGAGTTTGTAAAAGTATGTCCTAGCAGTTTTACCTGATCGCTTCCGTTGGCAGAGGTAACAGAATTATAGTATATCGGAAAAATTGCAGTTGTTATAGACAATGAATAAACAGAGTTTGCCCAGTCGTACCACGTCCATGCTTTAATAATTTTAGGGTCATTCAGTTGTGCCATATCATTGTTGTGTTATTGCCAGTAAAAGGTGAAGTTGCCTTTGGCAGTTGTTGTTTCAAAGTCCATCATCTGCGCATAAGGAAGCTGACCGGTCATCAACCCGGTTACATTTTTATCGAGCGTGACAACTTCCATCATCTCATCAGGCTGCGGAGAAATATTTTGCTTGAAAATTTTTATGATGAGTGGTTTATCAAAAAATTCAATATTCAGTGGAATGGAGAAATGAAAAGTAAGATTTGTTGTATCGCCTAAAGGCGCATTGTAAATGGTTGTAGTGTACTGCTGATTACTCCCGTTGGTTGCAACACAATAAACATCTGTACCGCCACTGTTGCTGCTCCAGGGAGTTCCGTCCTGCCGCAATGAAGGCAATTTTGTAAAAGTAAGATTGGTGATTTTTGCTCTCACGTAAGGTGATGCATTCACTCCCTTGATGGTAGAGGCTGTGGCACCTGACTCAGTTTTTCCTCTGAGTGTGATGTAATGATATCCGTAATCGAAAACATGCTGCACACTGTCACCACTGATTTCAGTTGAACCATCGCCAAAATTCCAGCTGTAAGTACATGCTATTGTTGATGACGCTTTGAAAATAAATGTATCGGGATGTGTTTTAATAAAATCATAAACCGTTATTCCGAGAAAAGGTGCGGGAGCATTGTCATGCTCTTTTTTGCACGATGAGAATAAATACAGTATGCCAATGAATACTGCTGCTACTATACTGATTTTTCTCATTGCACAAATTTAAATTGAATTTTCTTCGGCTAACCAGTCTTTCCACTCCTGTGGCAGCTCCACACTTTGTGACTTACTGTAATCGTAGCACACCAACACAGTCAGACCATTTGCAATTTCAATAGTTTCCGCTTTCAGCTTTTTATAAATTGAAAATGAAAGGTCGAAACTTTTCGTACCTATTCTGCTGCAACGGGTTTTTACATATAAGTCATCTTCGAGCAAAGCAGGCATCTTATAATTAATTTCAGTACGTGCCAGTATGATTCCAATTTGCTTCCAGTCTATTTTTAATGCTGCTGTTTTAAAAAAATCTATTCGTGCTTTTTCAATATAATTCAGATAAACGGCATTGTTCACATGTCCCATCCAGTCAATATCAGAAAATCTGATTTGAATAGAAACCGTATCTGTTCGCATCAATTGATGATTATTTTTTTAGTAATTGTATGACTTTCCGTTATCACATTCAGTACATACATCCCTTTGCTCAGTGATGAAGTATTAATCTCAGCAACGTGATTATTGCTTTTATCCGGTGCAATAATTTTTCTTCCGTTCATATCGAACAGTGCAAACTGAAAATCTGAATTAAGCATACGGATATTCAACACATCCTTTGCGGGATTCGGAAAAACTTCTACAGTTGGTCCCATTGACACATCATTCACAGCAGTTATGTTTTCACAAATAATATCACTTAGAAAACGAGCAATCAGCGAATCCACTAAAGCATCATCATGAATGTCGTGCATATTTCCGTTGTAAATCAACGACTGATAATGCAGAGGTGAAAATCCCAGATTCTGAACCCTTTGTTCAATTCTGCAAGAGCCATATAAAGCGGGATAATACTGTGAGACATTTAACGGTAAACTCCAATAAGGAACATTGTATCCGCAACTTACTATTCCATCATAAACCTGATGATAAGAAAATAATGCAGGATCGGTATTGGATTCGATAAATGTAGTATCTTTCAATGCTCCGTAAATATTTACCACTGCCAAAACATTGCTGTTTTGTCCATTCTGATTTAAAACACCCTGATAAGGTCCTAATGCAGGACGATGCACATTTCCTGAAAGTGTAACCACATCGCTGATAGAGTCAGCTTCAGCAGGAAGTTCATAAGGTTTGTCCAAATAAGTATATTGTAATGCTGTGATAGATCCTGCACTTTCACCACCGATAAATGCCATACTCACATTACTTGAATCCTGTGCAGCACGTCCTTTTAAAAACCGCATGGCTCCATTAGCATCCTGCACTGCACGGTAAATTGCTCTTATGATTTCACTTCTGTCATAAGTGTAGGGAGGGCCAAATAATAAATTTCCATAAAAACCCAAACGATACGACATGGTTGCAGCTACATAACCCCGTTCAGCATACCACTGTGCCATGGCATCCATATCATTTTTATTTCCTCCATAAAATCCGCCACCATGAATCCATAATATTATAGGTCTTGATGTGTTGCTGTCACCAACAGGTTTCCAGATATTCATTTGAAGGTTGACAGTAGATCCATTATAAGCCAAAGCAGTGCCATAAGGAATATCGCGTTCAACCCATGTTGAATAAATGCGATGATAATACAAATCGTTACACTGCGGCAATGCCTGCTGCGTAAGCAATGCTACTATAAAAACCGTAAAAATTAATCTCATAGTATTCGGATTTGATTGCTAATATAATGAATTTATTTATTCGGGCAGATTCTTCTATTCAACAAAAAAAACGGGAGGAGCAATATTGCCATTGCTCCTCCCTCACCAAAACCAAATTATTATTTATTATTTCACTTTAGCAAGTTCTACATCTGCTGTCAAAGCAACTTCTTCGCCAACCAAAACTCCACCTGCTTCAAGAACGGTATTCCAGTTCAGATTCCAGTCTTTGCGGTTGATTTTACCGTTTAATGTAAATCCTGCTTTTTCATTTCCCCATGGGTCTTTCAGAATTCCGCCATGCTCCACCTGAAATGTTACAGGCTTGGTTACACCTTTGATGGTCAAGTCACCTTTAAGTTCATACAGGTCATCTGATTTTTTCTGCATGGATGTAGAGCGGAAAGTGATGTTTTTGTGATTCTCTGCATCAAAAAAATCAGGACTTTTCAAATGGCCGTCACGCTGATCATCACCGGTAAGCACGGAGTTTGTTTCAATATTAATTTCAATTTCCGCATTCGTAAAATCGTCATCTGTGGTATTTATTTTACCATCAAACTTTCCGAACTTGCCTCTTACGTTTGACACCATCATGTGTCGTACTTTGAATGATAATTCTGAATGGGCATTGTCTATTCCCCATTTTGTTGTTGTTGTTGTTGCTGTTGTCATTGTATTTAATTTTATATTGTTGATTTTTATTTATTTTAATTTAATTGCATGGGGATATCCATCAGCAGTATTTCTGCACCTTCTGTTTTAGATATAATTTGCAATTTATCCGTATTCCAGATGCCGATAGCATCTCTTTCTTTCAGCGTGTCGTTATTGATGCTGAATTCACCTTTCACCACCATGGCATAAACTCCGTTGCCTTGTTTTCTTATCTTGTAATTCACTTCTTTGTCTTTATCAAAAGAACCCATGCTGAACCATGCTTGCTGATGTATCCATATTCCATTGTTCTCTGTATCGGGAGATACTATTGTCTGCAACTTATTCTTTCTGTCACTTACATTCAATGATACCTGATCATAGCGTGGTTTTACATTTTCTTTATCGGGATAAAGCCATATCTGAAAAAGTTTTACACGCTCTGTTTTGCTTGCATTAAACTCACTGTGCATGACTCCACTGCCGGCACTCATCACCTGCACATCGCCATATTTTATTACACCATGATTTCCCATATTATCTTTGTGTTCAAGCGCACCTTCCAAAGGAATAGTGATAATTTCCATATTGTCATGAGGATGAGTTCCAAACCCTTTTCCGGGAGCAATTTCATCGTCATTCAACACTCTGAGAACTCCGAAATGCATTTGACTTGGATTATAATAACTTGCAAAACTGAATGAATGTTTAGCTTTCAGCCAGCCATGGTCGGCCTGACCTCTGTTTTCTGATTTATGAATTACTTTGTTTTCCATACCATTTAAATTTTACGATACAAAAGTAGTATGGCCCTCAGGGCTGCCCAATAAGGCAGGTTAATAAATGAACTTAATGTAGATTAAGATATTTCTATTTGCTCATTTTGCTGCGCATCTTGCTGAAAAATTCTGGTGTAACACCAATGTAAGATGCTATGTATTTCTGAGGCAGGCATGCCACAAGTGCCGGATATTTCAAACAAAATTTTTCAAAACGTTCTTCTGCAGTAAGCGAAAGTTTATCGAGAATACGCTGCTGGTTTCCGGCCATGCTGTTTTCAATAAGTATTCTGAAGAATCTTTCAAACTTTGGCACTTTTTCAAAAAGTAATTCACGATTTTCTTTTGGGAGAAGTACTACTTCACTTTCGTCAATTGCATCAATAAACAGCACGGCAGGTTTACCTGTGATGATGCTGTAAAAATCGCCTATCCACCACCCGGGAGGAGCAAACTGAAGAATATGCTCAACGCCATTTTTATCAATCGTATAGGAACGCAAACATCCTGAATTGACAAAAACTGAGTTTGTAAAAACTTCTCCTTCCTGCAAAACAAATTGTCTTCGTCTCACCAGTTTCGTACTCAATAATGAAGTAAAATAAGCAGCTTCTTCACCGGTAATACTGATATACCGTGATACGCTGTTTACTATTCTTTCAAATTTTTCCAATACAAATATGGTATCAATGTTTCTCGATAAAATCAATCAATGTATGAATGACTTTGATATGTATTTCCTGTGCACGGTCAGCATAAGGTGAATGAGGTGCGCGGATTTCAATATCACATTCGTTTTTCAATACCCCTCCGTCTTTTCCTGTGAGCGCTACTACTTTCATTCCTTTAGATTTTGCAGAACGTACTGCTTCCATCACATTCTGAGAGTTGCCACTGGTGCTGATGGCTAACAACACATCACCTTTATTTCCCACGGCTTCTATATAACGCGAAAAAATAAAGTTGTAACCGTAATCATTACCTACACAACTGATATGAGAAGGATCTGAAATGCTTATTGCTGCAAATGGTTTGCGGTCGTTGCGATAGCGGCCTGTAAGTTCTTCGGCAAAATGCATGGCATCGCACATACTGCCACCGTTTCCACATGAAATAATTTTTCCACCATTGCGCAATGCTGCTGCCATAAGTGTACCGGCAGCGTTGATAGCTTCCATGTTTTTGTCATCGGACATAAAAGTCTGAAGCGTTTGCAATGCCTCCTGAAAATGCTGACGGATGGAATCGGACATAATGCTGAATTTTGATACAAATATACACGGTTGACTGACGTACAAAAACAATGCTTTTGTATTTCGCTGTCTGAAATTGCCTGATTATAATTTTTTTGTAAGGAAATTACACCCTCACAGGTTAATTGCTTATAAACAATACCTTTGCTACCTGAAAAAATTCATTGGAAATGAAACTCAGAAATATATTTTTAACGGCCGTATTATCTTTAGCTGCATTAAGTTTATCTGCTCAATCATCTAAGAGTGATTTAAAAACTGCTGAAATTCTAAAGCACCATATTCAAACACTTGCCAGCGATAAATTTGAAGGACGCGAAACAGGTACTACGGGTGAAAAACTTTCATACGAATACATCACTCAGGTTTTTAAAGATTATGGCTTAGCACCCAAAGGCACCAATGGCTATCTGCAATCATTTGAGTTTAATGCAGGCACAGAGCTTGGAAAAAACAATCAATTCAGTATTGGTGACAATCAGCTGAAAATTAATGATGACTATTATCCATTGCCTTACTCGCAACTTGAAGGTAAAGCAGAAGGAAGTTTGATAAATGTAGGCAGTGGTATCATAGCACCTTCACTTAAACGTGATGACTATGCCGGTTTGAATAACCTGAAAGGAAAAATTTTTGTAATGGATTATGCTACTCCTGATGCCGGTAATCCACACAGTAAGTGGGCTGAATTTTCAGACCTAAGAAAACGAATAGATGATGCCGTTGCCAAAGGTGCAGTTGCTGTTGTGTTTTATAATTCTTCAAAAGATTTGGACAACCCACGCAAAGAATCTGAAAACAAAATTACTCCCGCATCTGTGCCTGTCATTTTTGTTAATGAGGATAAATCCAAATTACTCGTTGATGGTTCTGCTATAAAGCTCCTTACTGACGTTAATAAAATCACACGTACAGGACATAATGTAATAGGCTATATCAACAACAATAAAGACTCTGTTATTGTAATAGGTGCACACTACGATCATCTGGGATACGGAGGACATGAATCGCTTTATCGCGGAGGAAGAGCTATACACAATGGTGCTGATGATAATGCAAGTGGCACAGCTGCACTGCTCGAGTTAGCACGCATTATCAAAAGTTCTTCTCTGAAAAATTACAACTTCCTGTTCATTGCATTTTCCGGTGAAGAGAAAGGATTGCTTGGCTCCAATCATTTTGTTAAAGAACCTACCATTGACCTGAAAAAAGTTGACTTCATGCTGAACATGGACATGGTTGGCAGACTGAAACCTGATGATCAGGTATTGCTGATAAATGGTGTTGGCACATCACCTTCCTGGAATACGCTGATGAAAAACATACATATTGATTCACTCAAAATAAAAACTACTGAGTCGGGAGTTGGTCCTTCAGATCACACTTCGTTTTATTTGTCGAACATACCGGTGCTGCATTTCTTCAGCGGAACACATCCTGATTATCATAAACCCAGTGACGATGAACCTCTCATTAATTATGCCGGTATGATAAAAATTATGCATTACATGCTTGCACTTTTAACTGAAGCCAATACACAACCTCGGTTTGTTTTTACCAAAACAAATGATGCCAATAACGAAGAGGCTCCTCGTTTTAAAGTAACACTCGGTGTGGTGCCTGATTATGCTTTTGAAGGTGCAGGTATGCGAATTGATGGAGTTACAGACGACCGACCTGCAGCTAAGGCAGGTTTACAAAAAGGTGATGTAGTTATTCAGTTGGGAGATGTAAAAGTGGTGGACATGATGAGCTATATGAAAGCGTTGAGCAAATTTAAAAAAGGTGAAACCACTCATGTAAAAGTGCTTCGCGACAAAACTGAAATTGAAAGAGAAATTACTTTCTGAAATATTTAATCTGTAAGCTTATGCCACGCAATATCTTATTAGAAGAAAAACAATATCTCGGACTCAATCATTACAGTATGTTGCGTGGATTGGTGCTGGCGTTGTTTTGTTTTGTGGCTTATTATTTTACAGAAGACCGTGAACAAAATGCTGAGTTACTTTTTTTTGGTGGTGTTGCGTTACTTGTCCTTTCATTGTTGTCTATGTTTATCAAACACCTTCATACACGTGTGTACGATAGTGCCATTGAACTTGATGGATTGTGGACAACACGTAAAGTAAAAATTGATATTGCATCGGTAGCATCTGTAGAGAAAGTTCCTTACAGCAACTATATTCTCAACAGTCCGGTTTATAACCTACACCGTAACGGAACTATCAGCTTTTATACTTCAGGAAAAACAGCCATTAAACTCACCGACCGTGATGGGTTGCAGTACATCATTGGCACCCATAAGCAGGAAGAATTTTTTCGTATAGTGAACGAATTGCTTGAAAAGGCAAGACAACAATAAAAACTTATTTTATTCTCAGGATTTAAACATCCACCAGTGTACCTACTTTTTCGCCCTGAACAAGCTGAAGCAGGTTGCCTTTTTTATTCATATCAAAAACTATGATGGGTAATTTATTTTCATGACATAATGTAAATGCAGTCATGTCCATCACTTTCAAATCTTTCTCATACACTTCGTCAAAAGTAAGGGTGTCAAAACGAACTGCATCTTTCACTTTTTCGGGATCATCCGTATAAATACCATCTACACGGGTTCCTTTGAGAATAACATCTGCTTCAACTTCGATGGCACGTAAGGATGCAGCAGTGTCGGTAGTGAAATAAGGATTTCCTGTTCCTGCACCAAAGATTACAACTCTGTTTTTCTCGAGATGACGCACTGCCCTTCTGCGGATAAACGGTTCGCAAATAGCTTCCATTTTTATTGCTGACTGCAGTCGTGTATGAATTCCTTTTTGCTCGAGTGCACTTTGCAAGGCCATGCTGTTGATGACTGTAGCAAGCATTCCCATATAATCACCCTGCACACGATCCATACCACCTTCAGCAGCCTGCAGTCCTCTGAAAATATTTCCACCACCAATGACAATGGCTACCTGCACACCTATATCAACAATTGACTTAATGTCTTCGGCATATTGTGTGATGCGGTTGTTGTCAATACCGAAATTTTTGTCGCCCATCAGTGCTTCACCACTAAGTTTAAGGAGTATGCGTTTGTATTTCATTGTGGAATGTGATGATTAATTATTTCGCCAAAATTACTTTTTTGTTGAAAGCAACAATACGGATGTTTCAATCTTTTGAAAAATAATCTGCTCCCTGATAAACTCCTGTGATTTGTTTTACAATCTGCATGAGCAAATCATTGGCGAGTGAACTTGCTCCAAACCTGAACAGGTCAGGATTCAGCCAGTCCTGCCCGAGTGTTTCGCGTACCATTACCAGATATTGCAGTGCAAGTTTTGCAGTTGCAATTCCTCCTGCGGGTTTCATCCCTATTTTAATTCCTGTTTTGTAATAATAATCGCGGATACATTCAAGCATGACGAGTGTAACAGGTAATGTTGCAGCAGGCTGAACTTTTCCTGTAGATGTTTTGATGAAATCTGCTCCGGCAGCAATGGCCAGCTCACTTGCTTTGCGCACATTGTCGAGTGTTGACAATTCTCCGGTTTCAAGAATGACTTTGAGGTGTGCTTTTCCGCAGGCTTCTTTTACTGCAGCAATTTCGTCATATACATAAGCATATTCTCCTCTGAGAAACTCTCCTCTCGATATAACCATATCAATTTCATCAGCACCTTCGGCTACGGCATAACGGGTTTCATCAAGTTTAAACTTTCTGTTGCTCATGCCACTGGGAAATGCCGTTGACACAGCAGCTACTTTAACCGAAGTCCCTTCGAGAGCCTGCTTAGCCACACTTACCAAATTGGCATATACACATACTGCTGCTGCCGATGGAATTCCCTCCATTTCATGCGGCCTGATGGCTTTGGCACAAAGTTGCCTTACCTTGCCGGGAGTATCTTTTGCATCCAGTGTTGTGAGGTCCATCATGCTGATGGCTAACTTCAATGCTTCGGTTTTTGATTCTTTTTTTATGCTTCGTTTATTGAGTCGCGCCACTCTTTCTTCTACACCTGTCTGGTCTATCGGTGTGATGTAATTCAGAAATTGTAAATCTGCCTTTGCCATTCTTAAAATATTTTTCCTTGCGGAATTTTTCAATGTGCTAAGATAACAAATCGGCTTGTAATACCATGTTTATACAGCATACTGAGGAATTGAGAATTAAGGATTACTTTTGTCGTTTATTACTCACTGATATGACAAGCCTCCTTGCTATTTCTCCGGTTGACGGCCGGTATGCAACTGTTACCCAACCTTTGACAGATTATTTCTCGGAATATGCACTCATTCGCGAAAGAGTAAAAGTAGAAGTGCGTTATCTGATTGCTTTATCACAGATTCCATTGCCTCAACTGAAGATTGATTTAAAACATTTTGATGCGCTGCGTGCAATTTACCGCAATTTCACTGTGGAAGATGCCGAATGGGTAAAAAAAGCTGAGAAAACAACCAACCATGATGTTAAAGCAGTGGAGTATTTTGTAAAAGAAAAACTCGATAAGTTTGGGCTTTCAGAAGTAAAAGAGTTTGTGCACTTCGGGCTTACTTCGCAGGACATCAACAACACAGCCATGCCGCTGCTCACCAAACACAGCCTTAGTGAGGTAATGCTGCCTGCACTCACCGATGTTGAGCAAAAACTGATGACATTTTCGCAGAACTGGAAAGACATTCCTATGTTGGCACACACCCACGGCCAGCCTGCAAGTCCTACGTTGCTTGGAAAAGAAATTCGTGTTTTTTCGGAGCGGCTTAAAAATCAGGTTGACTTGCTGAAAACAGTTGTGCACAGTGCTAAATTTGGCGGTGCCACAGGAAATTTCAATGCGCATCATGTTGCTTATCCCGAAATTAACTGGCCTGCATTTGCTGATAATTTTGTGAGTTCACTGGGACTGACACGCACAACATGTACCACACAGATAGAACCTTATGACAATGCAGCAACTCTTTTCGATAATCTGAAACGTATCAATACCATTCTTATTGATTTGTGCCGCGATGTATGGGCCTATATCAGCATGAATTATTTTTCGCAGACAATTGCAGCGAATGAAACCGGTTCATCAGCCATGCCACATAAAGTTAATCCCATAGACTTTGAAAATGCAGAAGGAAATTTTGGTATTGCAAATGCATGGTTCGAATTTTTAGCTGCAAAACTTCCCGTATCACGTCTGCAGCGCGACCTTACCGACAGTACAGTTCTTAGAAATACAGGAGTTCCGTTTGCACATACTCTTATTGCTTTAAAATCATTACTGAAAGGGCTGAACAAAATTTCTCCCAACGAGAAAGTACTGAATGATGACCTGAACAACAATGCTGCTGTAATTGCAGAAGCTATTCAAACCATACTCAGACGCGAAGGGTTTAAAAATCCTTATGAAACACTGAAAGAACTCACACGCAAGAACGAACACATTACGTTAGAAAAAATTCATGCTTTTATCCAATCGTTACAGGTGGATGACAGAGTAAAAAAAGAATTGCTTCAAATTACTCCTCAAACTTATACTGGAATTCAGCCGGCCTGATGCCTGAAGAAATTATCAATGCTCAGTTAAGCGGAGTTAGTTATTTCAGCAACCGATAGATGAGTATAATTGTTATCACTCCAACAATGGATGTGTAAACGGTCTTATTGTGTTTAGCTAACCATTCAGGTAAATAGATGTCGAAGTTAGCCTTTTCAGAAGATGAGTATTTTCTGGCCAATACAGTCAAAGGACAAAACAATTTAAAGATAACAAGAATAATAGCTTCTGCTATAATTAGTCCATAGCATATCCAAAGCCATTTATCAATCTTATTTACCAAAACTGCATATAGCATATAAAATATTACCACATTAAAAAACAACCAAATAATGCTATGTGATATTTTTATCAGTTCAAGTTTAGTTGCAGGTGAAATCATCATTCAATTTATTTAGGTTAATGCTACTAATTTATAAAGTCAGCCAACTTTGAATTAATATCAAATATATTAATAATTGCTATTGAAATTTCCCTCAGTACCTTGTTTTAGAGGTATGGCAGCAGTAAAACAAATTCTATGATTTTAATTTAGCTTACATCAGCCTTGCAACATACTTTCCGATAATATCAAATTCAATATTAACGGTATCACCCAGTTTCAAACTACCAAATGTAGTGTGTTGCATTGTGTAAGGAATAATGGCAACAGAAAATGAAAAATCAGAAACATCCACTACGGTAAGGCTAACTCCATTAACAGTAACAGAGCCTTTCTCTACCATCAGATTTTTGTAGCTGCCGTCATTTTCAAAAACAAAAACATGACTTCCATTCTTATCTTCAATACTTGTGCAAATAGCTGTGGCATCAACATGCCCCTGCACGATATGCCCGTCAAGACGACTGTTCATCAGCATGCCACGTTCAACATTTATTTCATCACCGGTCTTCCAGAAATTCAGATTGGTACGTTTCAAAGTTTCGTCAACAGCAGTAACTGAATAGGTACTGTCGCTTAGATTTATTTTTGTAACCGTAAGGCAAACTCCATTGTGAGCCACGCTCTGGTCAACTTTAAGCTCGCGAGTGAAACTGCATTGTATGGTGAAATGTTTGTTACTTCCCTCTGCGGCAATCGCAACCACTTTAGCCTTTTCTTCAACAATTCCGGTAAACATTATTTGCCTCCTATCAGTTGAACTGCACCATGTATTGTTCGTGCTTTGATGCCGTCAATGTATATTTCGTAAACGGTACATACATAATAATAAACTCCGTCACTCAGTCTTACCGAGCCATTATCCTTAGTACCTTTCCATTTGATATCCTTATCTGTTGTTTCAAAAACCTTATTTCCCCAGCGGTTGTAAACCGTCATTTCGATGTGGTCAACAAAACGATACGGGAATGGAACAAACAAATCATTTTTTCCATCATTGTCAGGTGTAAATACATTGGGTAATGTATAGACAGGACAGGTTTCAGCACAAACTATATCACTTTCAGCGCTTCGGTTTCCAACAGAGTCAACAGTTATCAGGTAATAACATCCGCGAATACTGTCGGCTACATCCCGTGTATATGAAGTTATATTCCTGTCATGTAATTCAGCAATCAGATATGGCTGTTGCGCATGTGTTGGCGAGTAATACAATTCATAAGTAACCACATCATTGCCGCAGGCAGAATCAGGTTTATTCCAGTTTAAATCTACAGATTCACGTTCGCATGCAGCCGAAATGGTTAATCCACTGACTGCACAGGGTGGAATATTGTCAACAGGAATATCACATTTCTCCTCTGAAAAATTCAGAATCGGATTT
>Ga0079224_100000021_pt1 | contig 96788 bp, 50 predicted proteins | sample Stecom2015_FD_80414 | JGI IMG/M metagenome (GOLD analysis project Ga0079224, IMG submission 80414) | Agricultural soil microbial communities from Utah to study Nitrogen management - Steer compost 2015 | ecosystem: Environmental > Terrestrial > Soil > Agricultural land | place: USA: Utah... | reverse complement strand
TTATCAGGATTTTCTAGAGAAACATAAGTATACTCCGAAAAAAGTGTCTTTAACAAAGTTGTTTTACCGGACTGACGTGGTCCTGTTATCGCAATAATGGGAAATTGTTGCGCTAATTTCCCAACCTCCATCGTTAATGTTCTGGCAATCCATTCTTTCATATTCCTAAATATACAGTAAAGATATATACAATTTTGAAATTTTTGAACAAAAATCTTGAAATTTATGGGTATTTATTTTGAGATTTAATAACATAAACTTTGAAATTTCGGTATTAACCTTTAACCTGTCTACCACGGCGAACGGAAGTATCCTGTCGATGGACGGAAATATCACGTCGTCGTACGACGACATCGCGACGACGCATGGAAAAACAGCAAATTGTTATTTCACAGCGATTATGTACAGGTACATGTCAATGCCCGCACGGAACATTTAGATTTTGTTCCTTGACAAAGCGGCGATGTTCCGTGCATTGTCCATTTTGTCAGGATAGATTGCGCGTATGTTCCCCGAGTACTCGGCTAAGTACTGTGCCTTTGCAATGCATGCACGCAACAAGTCTATTTTGTACAGTGACATGTCGGTTATGTCACGCAACAAATACGTTATGTAACGTGACATAGCCGACAACTACATTGACTTGTTGATTATGTCACTGCATATAGACGTTAACTACATTGCAGTAGACGCTATGTACATGTACAAAACAGGAGATTCTTCAAGAAATACGCTTGAAAATAAAAACGAAATATCTGTATCTTTATCTTATTAAACGTAGTCGCGTCAAAAACAAGACAAGCTGATTCATGCATTTACAACTAACCTCAAACAATGAAAAATCGAATACTATATGCGGGTCTAATTTTTCTATATAGCTGCATCTCCTGTACTTCCCAAAATAAAAAGGTACGTTTACGCGTGGATGTCCCAATAGAAGGTGACAAAATCGTTTCCATATTCAACCTTTCCAATGGTACGCAGGTCTACGAAGACACCTTACGTGGTAAACTCGTATTAGATTCGCTGACGTACGGCATTCATTTATTAACGATAATGTGGGATCGGGACATAATCACTCCTGACGAGTTTAAAAGTCTCCGACCACATACACTGGATAATCCGTCGTATTATTCGTTGCAAAAACGAATTTTTATTGACCCTAAACGGGATGGAGCCATACATCTATATACACCCGTTGGTGTAACAAAAGAAATGATCGAAGAGCAACTGCTATCCAACGAACGTACATTCACACCATCCATTGAAGTCGAGGGAAAGCAAGCGCAACTGTACGAAGCATACGAATCCATTTGGCATCAGTTTCGCCAACAATACCACAGCCAAAGGGACAGTTTGAAAAAATTACTTTACCACTATAATGATAAGAACGATTTACAGCAAGCTGCTGCTGTCAACTTGCAGATCAAAGACTTGTGGACAAGCACGATTTTACCCCAATACGAAAAGGAAGAAAAACGGTTTTTAATAGAGCATGCTAATAACGTTATCGTCCCGTTTATACTGCATAACCGGATAACTAGCTAAGAGCTTTATCAGTATTTTAAGCCGGTTATTGATGCCATGCCAGAGAAGTATCGGGAGCTAAGTTTTATCCAGGGACTGGCGAAATTTAAGAGTGCGAAAAGAGAAGGTACTAAATTCGAAGCTGCTGAATAAAAATTAAAAGGAGTGCCTCTCGGCGCGAGCCAAGAAGCACTTCTTCCTTATCGGTTCTCACGTATTACCTAACAAATCCATATAGAATATCGTTAGGGTCTTCTGTAGAGACTAAACCTCCAGCAATAGAACCATCGGTCGAAGACACCCATTCTACACGCAATGGAATTTCATTATTAGCAAGGTTCAACAAATAATTCTCAAGGGGTAACAACCATGACCTTCTCGTATTCCAATTGCCGCTCGTGTTGCCTGACGGGTTGCTTAACGTCAGCAGCCCATCTTCATACGTGTAATTAAAAGTCATCGTTGCCGTAAAATTCGCCGACGTTGTATAATATACATTAACGTTAATCGTCGAATTACTTGACATAACAAATTCAAAATATCGCAACGTATTGCCAGATGATGTTACATTATTCACTACAGTGTTCCATACATTTGTAAAGTTGGATGTCTCTGCAAATCCCGGAAGCACTGTGCCTTGGGATGCTATGGTATTAAATGTACCGTTGTAATTGAAGATCAGCCGTAGTGGTAGCAATGACCTCTCCGCATTGTCCATATCATATTCTGTACCGTCCTTCATAACTGCTTTTGCCGTGGTTGAAGAAGTCAAGTCAATATGTGTAATCGTATCTGTTCCAAAATACAGCGGTATCGGGAATCGCACGCCAGACAGCGTATACACATAAGGGATATTGAAAACAAAGTCTTCTCCATCGACATTAATAGCGGAGATCGCCGTTTTGCTTCCCGGATTAAACAGAAATGCAGGGCTGAAACCCGAACTCAACTCCAAATACAGGTTAGGATTGTTTCCGATATATGTATTCATCGCGGCTATCCGATCTGTGAATTCCCCATTCATATATTGCGTCTGCTCACTCTGCGTAGCCGGCATCATGAAAAAAGGCATTCTCCTCGTTTTTCCAACCAAGAGCAGACTGTCATTTTTACCGCTTCCGTAATATTCAAACTCAAAGTCCGTATTATATCCGCGTGCTACTGTTCCGCCGGCAACACTCGGATTGGGGTCTGCCAACAGGTGAATGTAGGAGTAGGTATCGAACAACAGAGAAGCCGACATTACCGCGCGCAAGCGATAACCACTTTCAAAAGGTATTGAGGAAGTCTCCTCATCAAAATCCGACAGTGAGATCACTCGATCGTTTTCATCAAAATCAAAATAAAAGGAAAAGCCGTTACCCTGCGCGGTGGTCATATACGCATTCCACCCATAAGGCGCCGACAGGAGATTCTCCCGCAGTTCAGTCAACGCAAAAGCCATTCGCTCTTCAGGTCTTTCACCCGGAGCAACATCTCTATCTTTTTTACAGCCCGTTACTACAAACAAAAGCAACAGCAAACTTAGATATATAACTCTTTTCATCATAATCATAATCATAATTAATTTACGCCTCCATAAAAATATAATGACGGATCATTGGCTAAGAAAAATCCTCCAAATATACCGGCTGAGCCCGGGTAAACACTATTCATCCAATCTGCCCTAAACGTATTCTCTGTGAGAAAATCTACAAAAGGAGCAAAAGCATTTCGTCTTCCATTATAGTTATTATGAGCACTTCCTGATCCTCTTTGCGGTGATGCTACAGCAAATGTCGTTGTTCCATCGTCGTCCACCACCATATCCATATCAACCCTACCTATAAAATTAGAACCGGCTGAGTTTGCATAGTCAAAACGAATAGTAAGTTCCCCTTGCGAGTCAAATTCCAACGCTATCGCACCTAGGCTTCTTCCTCCGTCGGCATTTAAAGCACTCATCGTTGCATCCCATATTGCTGTAAATGCTGATGATGGATGGGTTTGATTATGAGGGTTGATGTCGGTGATGCCACCGACACCTGCCGACCGCAATAAGTCACCTAATGGGGTAACGGGCGACACTTCATCAAAAGAATTGGCCACCGCTAGTTGCAATTCTGCGAAATCAATTTCAAAATTTAACAGGAAATAATCCCGCACCGCCTGCTCCTTCAGTCGTAATCGCTCTGCACCAACTGTAGGACTGCTTGCCACCCAATTGTCAAACCAAATCTGGCCTTCCACCAATAAATGGGCAACCATCTCGGCAAAATCCTCCATTTCGTTCATGCGGGCATAGCGCGATACAAAGCCTAACTCCTGTGCTTCTGTGTCACCCTCATTGGTCCAGTTGGCTAGGTATCCGCCCCGGGATATCTCCTGGTAATCTGCGGGAATCAACACCATTTGGTTAATAATGTGTGTAAACTCGTGATGAACGGTCCTCATCATGCGTTTCGTTGCGGTACGATTGGCTTTGTCAAACCTGTTGATGACGTTCAGCACCACCCGGCGTCCGCCGTCAGCGGTACCCAATGTAATGGTTCCGTTATCGTTATACTCTTCACTTCCGTGCAGCACGATCTGTTTAGGTGCCAACGGTTTGATAAAGTTCTTTCCGGCTATCTGCAGATACGGCACCAACCAAGTATCCCGCACAGCTTCCATGGCTGCCTGTACTCTATCCTCACGCGGCGGCACCATGTCTTTTCCTATCGGCGCCAGTTCGCGTCTCCACCGATAAACCACTTCAATATTGTAAGTGTCTAAAAACTCTGTTGTCAGCCAATCGTCCAAAGGCCCGGGAACATAATTGTCCGGGTTAAAGTCCCGCACGTCTACATCTAACGCCATTTCTTTTTCACAAGACGTGGAACAGACAAGCACGGTCAACATGAACATTATTTTATATACTAGCTTTTTCATATTTCTCCTTGTTATCTTATTTACAGATTATCTAGGATTCAGTTCCACACCAGAAAGCAATGCTTCCTCTGGAATTTGGAAAACCCTTCGCAGATCGCCAGGCTCCAAAGTCCTGATCTCTTCATCTCCGGTAATACTTAAGAAATTGTGTTCTACCGTAATATCATGTCGAATAACGTCGAACCAACGCAGTCCTTCGAAAATAAACTCCGCTTTCTTCAAATCTAAGACGACATTTAGCATTGCCTGTTTTTCAGGTGGGTATTGCCGAAGTCCCACCTCCTGCTCTTGTTCATCATCGTCCGGCAATAGGTTATAAAAGGCTAAAGCTTTTTGCATCGTCACTCCATCTACAGCTTCATTCCAATCTTGTGTACGAGTCGAAAAGACCATGTTCAAGTCCCGTATAGCATTTTCATACTGCTCAAGATGTACATACGCTTCTGCACGGTTCAACAACGCTTCATCCGTCGTCAATGCAGGCACTTGAATATATGGATACCCAATTCCAGGACCGGTGTAATAAAAATATTCGGAAGTTTTTCCTAAGTGATAATTTGGATCTCCACTTCTCGTCCAAACGGTGTGGTGCAATCGTTTCCCAGTTACATTGGGGTTAACAAACATTAATCGCAATTTATTTCCCATACCGTAACGATACGTTACCGCCCGGTTCAGTACCGAGTTCGCCTCAATCAACAGCAGATTCCATTTTTGGTTGGAACGGTTAAAATTCGTATTCAATTCAGCCGCTGTATAGTTTTTTAACGTCGTACTCCAAGGGCGGATATTCGGGATCCAGTCGCCTGCCGGGAACATGTCGGTAGCATAATGAACCACCCTATCCCAATCACCCTTAAATAAAAAGAATCGCGCTGCAAATGCTTTTGCCGCATTTTGGTTGAAGCGGTATTTGAGTATATCATAAGCCGAATTGCGAATTAATGGTAAACCTTCCAAAAGGTCTGCCTCTATCTTCTCGTATGTTGCTGCCACTGTTTCTCTGTCATACATGACCACCACCTGTTCTTCCGGCTCGGTGACATACGGAATACCGAGGCTATTATTTTCTGTGCCGGGTTTGTAAGGCTGGGCAAAAATGTTGACCAGCATAAAGTGAGCATACGCACGTGCGACCAGCGCCTCTCCTCTATACGGTTGAAATTCCGGTCCGTTTCCCATTTCTTCTATCGCTGCCAGCGCGTGGTTGGCAACAGCGATAGCCGAATAGGCATTATTCCAGTAATGGGTGGTGGATCCCCTGTTGGTGCCAATATGATCTCGCCAGTTATAGGGATCCGCGTACTCCAAAGCCGGTATAGCCTTATCTGCACCGCGGTCTTCCGCGTTATCCGAAGCCATCTCCATAAAGCTGATATAATCGGATTGCGGATAGGCAGACGCCAATAGCTGTGCCACTTTATCAACCGAGTTGATATCTGTACGCATGTCGGGCTTTGTTTCCAGATACTTTTCACATCCGGAAAACAGCATCATCAACGCAACGACCATATATGTTGTGATATTTCTTATTGTTTTCATCATCTGTCTTGCTTTAAACATTCGTTAAAACCCCACTTTTAAGTTCAATGTAAACTGACTAGGAATCGGCATTGCTACCCCCCCTGCGCCGAAGAATTCCGGATCCTGTCCGTTCAGTCTGCTATCTGAATACATCAGCCAGATATTGTTTCCTACCAAGCTGAGAGACGCACTTTTCAAACGGGCTGCCTCTGCCCAGGTTCGTGGAAGTTGATAGCCCAAGGAGAATTGTTTGAATCGGATAAAATCACCTTTCGCGACCCGTTGGTCTGAATAATTAAACGCATTGTACGGATATCCGCTTATCTCCTGATTCTCCGATACCCCATCGATAATACCCGGAATATTCGTATCAAACACGGGGTACTCTCCATAATACCTCCTTAGATAATCGTATGTTGCCGCGGATAGGTCGCTCGGACGAATATTGAAATTCGGATCCAGACGGATATGGTTACCAGCGGCAAACGTCAATAGGAATGAAAGCGAAAAGTTCTTATACGAAAATTGATTATACAATCCTCCGGTCAAGGTCGGGTCAATCGGCCCATGGTACACCAAATTGTCTACACCAGTTGTATTCTGGAAATAAACGTTCATAGATTCCTCTCCGTTCTCATTGATAAAATAAGGAATACCAAAACCAGGGATTAAGCCTTCGTATTTGATGGAATACAGCCCCCTTTGTGGCCCACCGACTAATGCGCCACCATCTTGGCGAATTAATTCCCAAAGATTCGGACGGCTGTCCAGGTTAGTAATTTCATTCTCATTATAGCCTAAGTTCAACCGGGTCATCCAGGTGAAATCACCTCCCCTAAAGATCGATGCCGAAACGGTGGCATCGATTCCCTTACCTTCCATATCACCGTAATTTGCCATTTTTGTGAACTGCCCACCGATTCCTGAGGTACGGAAAGCACCGATTAAGTCAAAGATATCGCGCTTATATAAGTCGATCGACAAAGTGTATCGATTGTTCACAAAGCCCAAATCGAACCCTAAGTTTGTTTCGTATAGCTTCTCCCAAGTCAATTCGTCGTTTTTTAACCCGTCGATCAATAAGGCTGTTTCCACGTCAGATAGAAAAGGACGTCTGGATGGGCGATTATAAAAGACTACTGAAGAGTTGTTCGCCGCTCCTAGACTACCGACCAGACCATATGTTCCTCGAATGGACGCCGAACTCAAGATATTTTGATCCGCAGGGAAGAAATCTTCCTCATCAAGATGCCAGGCACCTGATATGTTCCAGGTCGGCAGCCATCTAGCGGTTGGTTCGTCTCCCATCAAGTTAGAACCATCATATCGACCCGTAGCATTTACGTTATACTTTCCTTTATAGGAATAAGCCACCCGCGCCATATGTGCGATGAAACGATCGTAGTTATATTCCATACCATAGTAGTATTGCCCTTCTTCTGTCCGCCACTTGATCATATTCGGGTCAATAACCGGGACACCACCCCTATCATATTGATACCCTACCCCCTCCATTGTACGGTTTTGCCGGTCGGTATACCGAAGCTCCGTCGAGGCGAAAACATTCAATGAATGATTTTCATCTATTTCTTTATCATACTCCAAGGTGTTCCGCATATAGTAGTTGGTAATCCCATCACTATTCACATTATAAAAACCACCTTGCGGAAGTACCGAAACAGGGAACATATTGGGACTATCTGGATTATCGTATAAAAAATCATTATCGTTAATAATCGTTGCATCTCCCATCGCCCGATACGCATTCGCCATGTTGGAAAACTCTGTCACCATATGTTCCGCATCAGATTTTGCATATCGATACGCACCATCGAAAGAATAGGTTAGATCATCAAACAACTTGTATTTTAGCCCTCCCTGAATTTTCAGGTCCAACATGGTTAGGCGCATGTTGTTGTTTTCCAGTTCGTGTAGGATATTAAACGGCGCCCAGTCCCGGACAAAGAATTCCCGATTCCCATTTTCGTCGTATGCGGTAAGCATACGACTGGTATTTAGTGCGTAGCTAAATGGATTAATATCAAAATCGCGACTATACCGACCCGTCACCGCATCGGTATCCCTACTATTAGCGCCAGGTGTTTTCTGGTCACGAACCGACACATTGGTCAACAATTCGATAGACAGCTTATCGTTTACATTGAAGTTACCGCGTAAATTACCCGTAAAACGTTTCACATTATCAACAACTGTCCATCCGTGGTCCTGCAAGAAACTGGTAGATGCATAGATCTGTGATTTTGCAGTACCACTTGTCACACTTAACGAATGCTCCTGCATCAGTGAATTTTTAAATAAGAGGTCAAACCAATTGGTATTGGCGTTCGCATATCTGTTCAGAAAGTTTACTCTACTCTCAAAATCATTCCGTAACGCGAACGAATCCGAAGCTTCATCGTATTCATACATCTGGTTATACATTTTGTAGAATACGCCTCCGTTTCTTGCTCTTGAGATCGCCGAATGATTAAAATAACCTTTATTCTCCAGCTCGATCATGAACGCCATCTGGTCGGCCGAATTCAAGATATCATACGTCCTATAAGATGGCTTCAAAAAAGTAGTCAAGTTGTTGGAAAATGAAAAGTTTGGTGTTCCTTCGGTATTACGTCCTTTTTTAGTCGTGACAATAATAACACCGTTCATTGCTCTCGCACCATACAGCGCGGTAGCTGCAGCATCTCTCAGGATGTTAAAACTTTCAATATCATCTGGATTGAGCCCGGCAACAGACGATCCGATTAATGTACTGGCATCTCCGGTCGAGAGGGCTTCATTGGAAATGTTGACGACATCTTCCAAAATGATTCCGTCAACCACCCATAGCGGCTTATTATCTCCGCTAAGCGATGTCGCACCCCGAATACGTATCTTGGGCGCAGCACCAAATGTGCCAGACACGTTCTGAACCGATACACCCGCTGCCTGTCCCTCCAACATTCTGGAGATATCGGGCACACCGTCCCTTTTTACATCTTCTGCACGCAATCCCTGCGCGGATCCGGTAAAAAATTTCTGGTTAAGGGTTTGATACCCCGTGGCAACGACCTCTACCGATTCCAATGCTCGTTCATCAGCGTCTAACACGATAGCAACGGTTTGCTGATTATCAACAGCAATCTCCTTCACTTGATAGCCGATATAACGAACCTCTAGGACCGCATCGCCACTAGCAGCTATGGAAAACTCTCCGTTGACATCGGTCTGTACTCCCCTAGTGGTTCCTTTAACCGAAACAGATGCACCAATAAGTGGTTCGCCTTCCCGGTTTCGGATCGTTCCAGTCACACGGCTTTGAGCTTGCCCCGTCACGGCCATTTTCATTTGCCCTTTATTCTCTTTGAGATTGATGGTAACCGTTCCGGCGATTACTTTAAACTCAAATTTATCAAGATCCAGCACGCTTCTCAAAGCCTCTTCCAAGGAGGCATCACGAAGGTCTACATGAACCCTTCCGACCGCTCGCGCTACTTCACTGCTATAGAAAAACCGGTGTTTGGTTTGTCGGGAGATTTCAGAGAAAAAATCTTCCATTTTCATGCGAGAAGCAGACAATGACACGCGTTGTGCTAAACTGTTGGCTTGCACAACAGTGATCATCACAAATATTAAAAATAAGGTTATCTTCATTTTTAAGTACAGATACTGGGGAAACAAATGCCTTCGTAGGGCACGACACGCTTTCCCAAGTGAAAAGTTATTCATACATTTGGTTGTTTGGGTGAATAATTTTTTATCAAATCAAATTGAGCGAGCTCAAACAAATCTTGCGGGGATGCGGCCAACATCCCTGCTTTTTTCCAGTTTTTTACTCAAGTAGCGTTTTCTTCATATTCTTTTTTTTAAGTTTCCGATATTGTTAGTCTTCGTCCCTCCACCTTGAAGGACAGTTTTGTTGCGTAAGAGAGTAGATCCAGCACTTCGGAGAGATTTACATCCCGACCGATTGATCCGGCATAAGTCTTTGTTGTTGAAACTGACGATCCAACGCGGATATCCAAATCATACCAAAGAGACAGCTGATGTGCAATCTGTACGATATTATCATCTTTGAAATAGAACTCGCCATTTTTCCAAGCCAAATCCCTTTTTAGATCCGCATTTCTTACCTTAACTTCATCATGGGCCACATAGGCTACTTGCCCTGGTTTTAATACACTGCTTTCGTTTCCTGCAAAAACCTCCACCTTTCCCTCCGCCAGTGTCGTGTATAATCTGTTGTGATAAGTATTGACATTGAAATGCGTGCCCAGAACCTTGACACTCCTATCCGCATTCACATCGACAAAAAACGGTCTATCCTCCTCATGTGCCACTTCAAAATAGGCCTCACCTTCTAGGAACACTCGCCTTTCATCATCCGAAAAGACCACCGGAAAGCGGAGCTTTGACATCGCATTTACCCACACCTTGGTACCATCCGCCAAAACCATGCGAAAGAAGGAAGCCTTGGGTACGACCAGTGTATTATATTTTGCATGCTGATCGGAGAGCGAGGTTTCTGTTGTATAGTGCATTTCTTTGCCATCATGAATGAGCTTGACACCATTTCTTTGCTCCATCACGGCCTCAGCATCCAAGGAGATCGTTTCCCCATCGGCAAAGATCAGCTGCGCTCCGCTGCTTGCCGGCCGTATATCGGTTTCCTGTTGTGTTTCCTGTGCTACATCGCGTGATTTTTCTGGAGATTTCCAAAAGAACAGCCCTAAAAAAGTTAAAAGAAATACGACGGAAGCCGCTGAAAGGATAGTCATTAATCGGTTACGACGAGTACGCTTAGCGTCTACGACAGTAGATACAGGGCTTTCAATCTGTTGACGCAAGCTTTGCCATGCCGCATCTTCGTCCAATGCTGCCATAGCCTTGAGCTTTGCTTCTACCGCAGAAGTTGCTTTAAATTCCTTTAATAAGGCTTTGTTTCGGTCATCTTGCTCCAACCAAGTCACAAATTCAGCTTCTTCCTCTTGGGACAAGCTGTTTTTTAAATATCCGATCAATAATTTAACGATGCGGTCGCGATTAGTTTCCATATTATAGTATATAGAAACATTCAGCGGACATTAGGACCACAAAAAAAATTAATTTTTTAGAAAAAAAATAAAAAGAGCTAAAAACTCGGGGTTCAGCTTTCGGATAAGCACTTCCATTCCACGCTGTTTTTGAGTTTTTACGGTGTTGACCCGTATACCCATTTCTTCTGCGATTTCCGCATTAGATAAGCCTTCCAGGTATCCCTTTCTGAAAACCTGTTGGCAGGATCTGGGCAGCGTTGCTACAATAGACAGAATCTCTGCGAGCACCTCCGAACGGATGATATTGTTTTCAATCTCACTATCATAATGATCCAGATACCCATTTTTCTCCCAATATCTATTGACAATCTTTCGTTGGCGAGCCAAGTTGTAACAAGAAAAGCGGACGGTTGAATATAAAAAATTTTTAATCGCGGATTCATCTTCGGATATACGATCTTTCTGCTTGAAATAAACCAAAAAAGCATCAGATACGATGTCCTCAGCCATCGACATATCTCCAGTCATCTCCCAAGCAAAATGACAAAGACTTTTGTAATGCTTTTTAAATAGAAACTCTTCTATTGTTGGCTCATGCATATTTACCGTACTCCTTCCAACAGGCCGATATATAAAATGTTAATAAACGATTAATTGGAAGTAAATATACTAATATATTAGAGAACTAAATAAATTTATTAAAAATCATCCAAAAAACACCCTTATCAATATTCTTTTGTTTAAAAAACACCAAATCTCAGTCAAAAACAAACACCACAACACCTTTACTTGATGATTTCGTTTTATCTTCTGCGCAAAAAAGGCAAAATTCGATTGACTTTGCAAAAAATACTGCATATCTAATTCACAAAAAAAACGGTTGTCGGTACCGATTAAAATAAATAGCCTCCAGATGAAACCGGAGGCTATAACTTACAACAAATTAGTTATCAAAAGGATTTAACACTGTTCCCAAAACAACCTGAAAGGTATTATCTGAGTTTGCTACATCTGTTAGCAAAATTTCATTAGGTTCGTCCTCTGTATCAATAGCTGTGATTTCAAACGTCCGCCCATTCAATGGCGTATGGAAACTCAACACGTAATTATTCCAATACGCCGCCGTAAAATTTTGCAGATTCAACAAACTTCCGCCAAATGCTAAAGTAACGCGATTTTTGGAGCCGGAAACTGGCGTAATCGTATAAGTTACACCACCTTGGACTACACCATTCTGAAGGATAAATGACAGGGCTTCATAGCCATAATAATAGCCAATATTAAAAGCATTCAATATTAATCCATCGTTATCTAACCTACTTTTTACCAAATCCCAATAATATTGGCCGGTTTCTCCCACTTTGCTGTATGCGAACCCCCAAGAGTTAACTTCAAACCACATATTTAGTGGATAAGAAATCACCACAAACTTTATTTTTCCACTTTCATCGGCTAAGTAGCCTTTAGGATATTCGGCCGTTGGTTCATGAAACGTCATGCTTGAGAACTTAACACCATCGACTTCATGCTCCTTATAAAATTCCAGTCCGTTGGGCACTATCCGATAGGAGAAGAGATCTGTTCCCATCTGGGAGAGATCCTGTAAGGTATTATAACTTTGATTTAAGAACGTTCTTTCACCTTTTGTATTCTCTAATTCAAAGGCAGGAAGGTAATTGAAAAACTCAGCACCTTCTCTGAAAGCGTTTGCCTCGACTTCCAAGTCATTTTGTAATGGTAACATCACAATTTCATTCCCACTTTTCTTTCCTTTTAGCACCACCGAATCTGCCGTTGCTTTCAATACGATAAACTCAAAATCACCCTTCATCCCGGTATCATCTGCACCGTGCCCACCGTTATCCATACCCGGTTCCGAAAATAAATGGAGAATATCATTATACCCGTTGAATGTCAACACTGGTCCTGAATCATGGATGACACCATAAGTGCTTGTTATTACGTCCTCGTTAATATCAGATGTGAGCATAACTTGTCCGTTCGATATAAACTTGGCAAATATGGTATAGCCTCCAAATTCTAAATCTTCACTCGGATAATATTTCATCAGCCAGCCTGTTTCACTACTTTGCAACACTTTGTATGCATCGGCAATCGCCTCCGTCATCCGAGCCGTTGCATTCTCCTCAAAGATACGATCTGTCTCGCGTTTACAGGACGTTATGATCAGAATTGGAAACAAAAATACGAATATGATATATTTAGTTTTCATAATATACTAATTTAAAGACGTTTGATCAAAATTGGGTAAATCTGCTTGTCTAGCTAAAATTTCATCCCTAAGTTCATCTAAGTTGATCTCCCAAATATTTTGAAAGTATGTACGTACAATATCCAATTTAGCTTCTATCATTTCTTTACCCACTTCACTGCCCGCATTAATTCGGGCTTCCCACTGTGCAGGCGACATCGTAATATAGTGCGAATACATTTCGACAAAATCTTCATTTGCTTCTTTTGATGCATATGCCGATATAAATCCATCACTTATCACATTAGGTAAGGCATTTACATCATCATAGATATCGCTCCAAGCATCGGAAATATAACCCGAACCTGCGATTTCATTAAAAGATGAAGGGTAGTCTTTCGTTTGATGCAGAATATGCGCAAATTCGTGATGCATGGTATGAAAATAATACCGATTCAGAAAGGCAATATTCGTACTTCTATCTGCAGTCAGATCATTCAATGCGTAGAGCGTGATTTTAATTCCACCTTCAGCTGTTCCAAGCACAAACGTTCCGTTGTTACGATAAGCGGGAGAGCCAATATAATTGAGGAGTTTAGGGAAATAAGAACGTATAAACTCCTTGCTTCCGGTTATCTTGTCATAAGGCTCTATACCGAGATAATACAATAACTTGGTCATCCGAACGGAACTTTCATAGCGCGCAGGACTGAGGTTATAGTCATAATCAGATTCCGGTTCCACAAATTTATATACAATAGCAATATTGTAATCGTCTGTAAACTGTCGTTCTATATAATCGTCCAGTTCATTTTTCTCCACTTGCTGTTCTACAAAGATACTCTCCGGATCCAAGCTATCCTCCGAACAGGAAAACATCAATAGCGAAGACAGCAACAGTATATTTATTTTTTCTATCATTTTCATCATTATCTAGGATTAGGGGTTAAACCTGCAGATATAACATCCAGTGGCAACTGCAATGCCCGTCTATTATCACGAGCCGTTAATTTTGTTGCCGATTCGACAGTACCTATCATTGTTCCTGAAGATATAATCCGCCGCTCAATCTCGATACCGTAACGCTTGACGTCAAACCAACGTAACCCCATGTGTAAGGTTTCTATCCTTCGTATAAACAGCAAAGCATGGAGCATGTTCTCCTGCGTACCTTCCTCAAATGGAATCATATCAGGGTCAAGTCGTTTCTTAGGTGTAGGTTCCTGTGCTGTAAAATACGCCAAACTACTCGCCCAAGTATTGATACTCTCTACTGTAAAAGTAGCTGGCGGATTGACCAAGGTATTATCGACCCAACGCTTCATATCTATTAGAGCTTCCTCATAACGTTTGAGATGGATAAGTGCTTCAGCACGTATTAGCATCGTTTCTTCCGTCGTAAACGGTGCATAAGCTCCACGACGGTAACCGATACCTGCTACCGGATCAGTATACTCAAACTGATACGAAACACGTGGTAATAGATGCTTGTCTAAATTCGTTCCGGCGTATAGAAATACACGAGGCTTGTACCCGTTAGCCCCAACTCGACCATACGGAGCCGCAGCAAGTGTTGTCTCCGTGTTACTAATTAAAGCACCATGCGCAAATCTCGCTCCGGTATAATACGCTCCAAAATACAACCCATGATTCGTTCCTGCAGTAGCCAGCATGAGATTGGCTTTAATAGAGCTCCGATTATAATAGATTGCTGCATCCGTAACACTACCCACTGCATTAGCGGCAATCTCATCATTATCTCTCAATAATGTTACCGGATTAACACCAATAGCGGCATTTGCGTAGCTGATCGCTTTTTCCCAATCCTGCATATACAAAGCGATTCTGGCACCTAACGCATTCGCCGCCCGAGTATTCATGTGATATTTTGGCGTAGTTCCATAAGAAGAATCATCAATTAGTGGAATTGCTTCCTCTAAATCGCGCAGCATAAAGTCATAAACCTCCTGTACTGTATTACGCTCATATTTTGGGTCTAATTCGTCCTCTGGCTCGGTTATATATGGTATCCCCATATCATCCGGGTAATCCGTATGATAATGTTGCGCAAACATATTAACCAAAATAAAATGTGCATACGCCCTTGCGGCTAATGCCTCGCCACGTTGCGGATTCAGTGTTGTCGGATTTCCCATTTCCTCAATTGCAGCCAAAGCGCCATTTGCGCTGCCTATCGCAAGGTAGCAAGCTTCCCAAAGGTCTCTGGGACTATCGGATGTATTTTCCGTCACCTCAGTCCAGCGAAACAATTGTTCAAGATCTCGTTCATTATAGGGATTACTCGCACCATAATCATCTATATTATCCGATGAAAACTCGGCAGGCACCAAATACGCCGTCTGCGGGTAAGCAGACACCAGTATCTTATCAATCTTTTCTTCAGTATCCAGTTTTGCCCGGTTATCAGGCATCTCGTCCAAAAATTTATTGCAGGAAGAAAAACTCAGACCGCATATGAGGACTATCGTTATATATAATTTGTTCTTTCTTTTCATTTCAATCCTATCTTAAAGTTTCCACTACAATCCTAAACGCAACGTCAAAGTATATTGTCGGGCAATTGGTGCTGCGACACCACCCGCATTTACAAACTCAGGATCCTGTCCATTTAATTTCTTGTCTGCATAAATCAGAAGCAGATTGGTAGCATTAAAACGTAGACCTAATGAATTTACTTTCCATGCACTCAACCAGTCTTTTGGCAATTCATACGTCAACGACACATCTTTTAAGCGGATAAAATCCCCTTTTGCTGTACGCACAGACGAGTAATTATACGAGTTATAAGCATATTGCAGATCATTACTATAGGCACGGTTTTGACCTTTCGAAGCGATAATTGGCACATTCGTATAAGCCTCATCTCCCGGCACCATCCAACGGTCTGCAAATTCTTTTGTAGATGCCGTTAAATCATTATATTCATGTTTAAATACCGGATTTAATCGTACCACATTGCCGAACGAATAGGTCATAAATACATTCAAACCAAAGTTTTTGTAATTAAACTGGTTGCCCCAGCCTCCAGTATGGATCGGATCGGTCGGCCCTTCGTATTTGAGGTAATCGATTCTGTCACGCTCTTGGAAATAAATATCCGTAATGGTTTCTACCTGGTCTGGCCCCAGGAAAACAGGTAGTCCTTCGTTATTTAAATTTACAAAAGGAATAGAATATAAGCCGCGTACCGGTCCTCCTTCCTGTGCAAAACCGGTTCCTGTAATCAGATCAATGACGCGGCTACGCGTATCCAAACGGGTTACTTCCGTCTTCACATAAGAGTAGATGAGGTTGGACACCCATTTAAACTCGCGCCCACGGAATATATGTCCGCTCAAGCTCAATTCAGCTCCATGCGATTTCATATCAGCCACATTACCCATTTTGGCAATGGTTCCCCCCACACCTTGTGTGTTCACCACACCGATCAGATCGAAATTGTTTCGCTTAAACCAATCGAACTCCAAATTAATCCGATTGTCGAGAAAGCCCATCGACGATCCAATATTGAGTTCATGTTTTTTCTCGTACGTCAGCTCACTATTCGCTAAATCTAATATTTGTAATCCAGATTCAGCATCCCCCGCTGTTGGTCGCCAAGGATTATATGAACTATAAACCGCATGAGAATTCGTTACGTTCGCTGGTCCGCGATCTCCCGTCAAGCTATAAGATGCTTTTAGCGTCAAGTGAGACATTACCGGCGTTATATTTTCAAAGAAGTTTTCCTCATGTGCATTCCACGCTCCGGACACATTAAAACTAGGCATCCATCTGGCCGAAGTTGCTTCACCCAACTTATTAGCACCTTCATAGCGAAATGTGCCATTCAAAATATATTTTCCCGCATAAGAATACGTTAGATTGGTAAAAAATGCCGCTTGTTTATATCGCGTACTTGTTGGTTCGTTGTCTTTATTCCTGTTCATGTGGAAATAAGGCGTGTTTTCCTCTTGCCCTCTTTTGAACACACGATAATCTGTAAACGGACTTTCGCCTAGCTCATATTGCAAACCCCATCCTCTGAACCACGTATTGTTTCTATCCGACGCGGTCAGTTCTGAACCAGCGAATGCGCTCACTGTATGGTCATAGTTGAATGTCTTGTTGTATTGTGCAGTGAATCGGAACAGTTGCTCAAACATGGTGTAGTCTGTGCGGTTATAAATCCCACCTTCCGGCAAAACAGAAATTGGTCTCGCATAAGGGTCATCCGGATCAGTGTATAAGAAGGGATTTCTATCTCGAATCGTCGCATTCTCGGGATTAATTCCGGCTCTATAGGCCATGGCTTGGTTAGATAGGTCTTTCACATAATGATGCTGCGCAGTCGATTGATAACGCACCGAACCAAAAGCTCCCACTTCCAATTCCGGGATAACTTTCCACTTTAAATCTCCCTGAAACCGTAAGTCGGCAACACTTACGTCCATATAGTTATTTTCTAACTCGTGCAGGATATTAAATGGGGCATAGTTTCGCGTATAGAATACATTCGGATTTAGGGTGCGCGAAGTGTTCATCGCATAGGCATAGGGATTGATGTCAAAATCACGTTTCACTTCGCCAAATACGACGTCCGTTGTCTGCCCTAGGGTACCGGGCGCCTGTTGCTGACGGTATGATCCGTTGGTGATGATATTCAGCCGTAACTTGTCCGAAATATTATAGTTGGCATTCAAGTTACCTGTATAGCGGTTTACACCACTTCGTTTGGTCCATCCTGGATCCACCAACGCACTGATGGACGAGTAATACTGAGATTTTTCGGTTCCGGATGACATGCTCAGGGCATGGTTATGTTGCAGGCTCGGTTGAAACAGTTCACCAAACCAATCGGTATTCCGGTACTCGGCTTCACGTAAAAACTGGTTCACATGATGTCTATTACCGAACAAATCATTCGGAATTTCGCTGGTCTGAATACGTCTGTATAAGTCTCCGTAAACACCACTATTATTTGCGACCATCAAATCTGCAAAACGGATATAACCTTTCTCGTACATGTCCTGGTAAACCGACATTTGCTCCTGGGAGTTCATGATGTTAAATTCTGAGTAGAGTGGCGTAGCGCGTGACGTATACTCTCCCGTATAGTTCAACGAGCTACGTCCGGCTGTTCCTTTTTTCGTCGTGATAACGATTACCCCTGCCATGGCTCTCGCGCCGTATATGGAGGTTGCTGAACCGTCTTTCAAAATCTGGAACGATTCAATATCGTGTGCATTCAATCCGGCTACGGAAGAACTGATCAACGTTAGGGCATCTCCGGACGAAAGCGCATCTGCATTAACATCTGCCACGTCTTCTACAATAACGCCATCAATAACCCATAAAGGCTTTGAAGCGCCATAGATGGAAGTTGCCCCACGCACGCGGATTTTCGGCGCGGTGCCGAATGTACCGGTTACGTTTTGTACGGAAACTCCTGCCACACGACCTTCCAAACCGCGGCTCGGGTCAATCTGTCCACCAATTTGCGCCGCTTCACCCGAAATTTGCGATGTCGCACCGGTAAATAAACGACGGTCAACCCGTTGACCCATCCCGGTTACCACGACTTCTTCAATCGCCTGGTCTTCTGCCATTAGCTGCACATTCAATGTACGTTGATTACCTACGCGTATATCCTTAGTCAGATAGCCTACGTAACGGAAAGTTAAGGTACTGCCACTGGGAGCAGCGATTGAGAAGTTACCATTCTCATTTGTTGTAGTGCCTTGTGACGTTCCTTTTATACCAATAGATACACCGACTAAAGGATCTCCGTTCATCGAAGTCACACGACCGGTAATCGTATTTTGCTCGCTAACGGTGGTCGTTTTCAAAATAGGAACAGTTTCCCGATAATGCACGGTAACCGTACCCGCAATAACTTTAAAAGAGTAATTCACTTCCGGCAACATCATGTGAAGCACATCTTCTACATCCGTTGCACGTACATTAAGGTTAACACGCGATGATTTAGCTATCACATCGTCGTTGTACAAAAATTTCAGGTTGGTTTGCCTGCTAATCTGCTGAAAAGCATCTTCCAGCTTCGCATTCTTTAATGATAGTGATACTTTCTGTGCAGTTCCTTCTGCATAGGCACAGGTCATGAAAACCAGCAGGAGAAAAGTTGTAATTTTCATCGTCCGGAGAATTAAGACAATAGGCGGCTTCCACGCTTCTTTTCGCCTTTTGTCAAATAAGAAGTAATTCATACATTTGAGTAATTGAGTTAATGTGTAAGGTTCATTGCTTTATTTAACTTGATTTCAACAGGGATGCTGCAACATCCCTGTTTCTTGTTAAATACCATTGTTTCGTTTGTTGTCGTAAATTTCTATTTCATCATTGGTTCTTGTTTTGTAATTAATAATTTATTAGAGTTTAGTGTAAAGTTTAGATCGCTGACAAATGCCAACATCGTTAATACTTCTGATAGATTGACATCCCTCCCGATTTCACCGGAATAAGTATTGTGCAACGACACATCCTGTGATAAGGAAATATCTATATTATACCAGCGTTTCAGCTGATTGGCAATATTGACAATATGATCATTCTTAAAATAGAACACATTATTTTTCCACGCAAGATCTCTTTGCAAGTTGGTTGTCCGCACTTTTAAATCCCCATTGTTCCACTCGGCGCTCTGTCCGGGAGCAATAATGACAGATTGCTTATCGTTAATTACCTCCACACTACCTTCTGCCAAGGAAGTCCTGACATTTTTCCCATAAGCGGATACATTAAAATGTGTTCCCAGCACACGAATATTCACTTCTTCTGTTTCCACAAAGAAAGGTCTTTTTGTATCTTTTGCCACTTCAAAATAGGCTTCTCCTTTTAGATATACACGCCGTTCAGCATCTCCAAAATGTTCCGGAAACCGAAGTTCACTCGCGGCATTGACCCACACAGCTGTTCCATCCGATAAGGTTATCTTGAAAAAATTGGCCGAAGGAACGACCAACGTATGGAAAATGAGTTCTCGTGTAGTAGCCTCGTTGGAAAAGTCTAATTCATTCTCTATAATAGATGTTCCCGAAGCGATATTAAGTGTATCGTCTACTTTCACCTCTTTACCATTGGCAAGGATAATCTTAGCTCCTAAAAGAGCCGGGCCTACATCATCTGCATCTATATTTAATTGTGATGTAGTAATTTGTCCTTCGCCCGTTGTAAAATCTGTTTTATAAAACCACAACGCGAGGCACAATGAAGAAACCACCGCAATAGTTGCGGCGACACGCCACACCAATTGGTGACTACGCTTTTTCCCCTGTTTCCTCTCTATATGTTGCCACGCAGATTCTTCATCTAGATTATCCAGCCATTCTAGTTTCATGGATCCACTTTGTGTCATGAGTTCATCAAACAATAGTTTATTCTCAGGATGAGCTTGTATCCATGTCTCCAATGCTTGTTGTTCATGGCTGTCTAGCAGCTCATTTTTGAAACGCTTGGTAATTATATGGGCAATATTGAATGGGTTAGTATCCATAATTTAAGTTAAGAAACCTAAATTAGGATTTGGGGTGACAAGAAAATGAAATTTTTTAAAAATTGATATAAAATGTGAAAATCAATAGCCAGAAATAATTGAAATTCAGTTTTTCGCGTAACACGCTAAGCCCTCTGCGCTTTTGCGTTTTTATAGTATTGATACTGACCTGTAGCTCCTGTGCGATTTCTTCATTGGAGTAGCCATCCACATAGCTCATGGTCATGATTTTTCGACAGCCTTCGGGGAGTTTTTCTAAAGCGCTATAAATAGCTGTTGTAAATTCAGCACGAATAATTTGATGCTCGTAATCAATGTCGTCCGACTCTGTAAACACCGTACGTTCCCAAAACTTTCGTACGACTTTGTTATGGCGGCTTAGGTTGTATACAGCATGTTTTATCGAAGCATATAGAAAAGATTTTATGGCGTTCTCGTCATCCGGCAGTTCCGTTCTGTGATTTAGGTAAGCAACAAAAGCATCCTGTGCCAAATCTTCTGCAGTCTTCTCATCCTGCACCATTTGCCAGGCAAAATAACATAACGCGCGGTAATGCTTTTTGAAAAGGAGCCTATCTTGATCTGTAGCTTTCATGGACAAGTCGCTTAACAACTGAAAAGTTAGTAAGTTAGTTGTAATTCAAAGCTAAATATACAAAATAATATTTTGCGCAATAATTTTTGTGAAAATTTGTTGAGTTCTTCCCTCCTACGGCAGTACAAACACCAATTCTCCTTTTTGCTTTTCTTTATAAAACACAATGGTACATAGATTTTTGCTTCTATCAATTGCGAGGATTTCCAGTTTCGTCAACGGTATATCTTGCTTATTGTCTTCGCCAATAATACGGAGTGTTGCCCTTGGCTTCACCCCCACAGCAAATTCGCCATTCCATGATAGCACAAATTGTTTCTTTTCAGAGACATTGGTCATCGCGATCTTATTCCCCATAATAGTTGTACTCCATTCGTTGGCTTGCTCCAGCTCAATTATGCCGTCCCAATAAAAGCGGGGATCATCTGCATGGAGTACAGCCGGGATTACCTTAACATCCAACGCGGCTTTTCTTCCCGTTCCATCCATGATGAAAAGACGCTCTTCACCATAGCTTTCCGTTGCTGTAAACGTGATCGTATTACCCGTAATTTCAATATCGACCAGCGCCGTCTCCGAAACGGAATAGTTTCCATTGCCAGTCGTAACCTCTACCGTTGACGTGTAACCCTCTAATATCTCGATACTGTTTTTGTCCAGCTCCAATGACTGTAACGGCACCGCCCTTTCTTTTTTGCAGGAGAACAGTATCGTTCCGCTAAACAGCAAAAGCATGATGAAGCATATATTTATTATTTTGTTCATATCTAGTTTTATTTTAGTCTCTACTTTACTACTTTCAATCTGATGACGTCGCCACTTGCCGTAACGGCACGAAGGTCAATCTCTCCTTCATACATCGTCAAATTTACCCGGCCTGTATTAAAAGGAACCCGTGTGCCATTGACAAAAAAGCTGTTAAAGCGACCTGCACCATTACCAACTATCCGTGCTACATTATGTTCGACTACGATCGTTGGTTCTTCAATCCAATCGTAAGACGTGATATTACCAAGAGGCGTATAGAAATAGCCCATTCCGGCAGCATAAAAGGGGCTGCTGGTTTTCAATTTTAAACAGTCTATATCCGGAAGGCTACCGTCTGGATTACGTGGCCACATCAACTGAGTGATATCCAAACTCACAAAATCATCCGCCGTCACTTCCATATTGACTGGCAAAAAGGAATTATTGCTTATCTGCGAAAGTTCTTGATCCACCATTCGAATATGCAGCCCAGCTGTACGTGGACTAAAAGACAAGTTATGTCGGATAATATGCCCGTATCCATCTACATCCACGGCTTCTTCCCTGTTTTTACGTGTCCGCATATCGTAATTAGCGGGATTTCTGTAGCCGGTATTGTTTTCCCAGAGGATACCACCTAAATGATGATTGGCATATAATCCTTGATTCGAATTCTCCGCAGCAATGTTGTTACGGACGATGTGCATCGGGATTGTTGAGGGAGCACTACTAATAGGTGTCGACATCCCATATCCGCCGGCCTTAATACCCGTACCATCACCTGCCGGGTCAAAAGTGCCCGGTTTATAACCATTATAAAATGCCCAGCAGTTCTCAATCGTATACGCTTCAAACGCATGGATTAAGTCAAACCCGTCATCGCTGTTCCACCAGGCTCTACAACCACGAAAAATATTTCCTGTACTTCCCGCAGCGGGATGTCCACCGAAACCATCAACGTTACCACCACGCCCATCACCGGAAACCGGATCGTAATTATTATAGGCGTCACAGTTCAGAACCAAATTATTCGAACCTCTCACCAGATAGAATCCGATAGCCATACCATCACGCATCACCAGATTTTCATAAATATTATTATTCCCACGGTCGTTACGGAAGCATTCGGATTGCTGATTTCCGTCTGTAAGTGTCAGTTGGGTACCAACCACCTCAAAGTTCTTAAAGTGTAGGTTAGAACCACTAACGTAAAATGCGACCACACGACGATCGGTAGGTTTAACATCGGATAAATCGAATATAACACGCTCACCCTCATAACCGAAATAACATATCCGCTGGTTTTCACTTGCACCGCTTTTGCTCATGCTAAATACATGCGCCCATATATTTTCGTAAGTAGCGGTCATAATCTGCTCCGGTTTGATGCTATAGGTTCCACCTCGGAAGTACACGGTATCGCCAGACTGTACAAGCTCTTGTGCTTTATTCAGTGTCGCAAAGGGCGCGGCTATTGTTCCAGTGTTGTTATCATCCCCGTCCACGGCAATGTAATATGTATGTGCCGATAAGGAAAAACCTATGGTACACAACATCAACAAAATAAAAAGAACGTTTTTCTTCGTCATTTTTGGTTTAAAATTATTCCCCTACATCCCATTTAAACGGTAGATACCAATTCTCACGGTTCATCAATTTACTGCGTACCGCATCTGCTTGCGGATTGCCTTCTTTACTCAATTTTTCATAAATCTTATTCGCCAGGAGCGACGGATCGTTGCGGCGCATAGCTACACGCAACAAATCTTCCCAACGGCTGCCTTCGAATGCCATTTCCAAGGCCGCTTCTTCGATTAAATAATTCTCAATCTGTGTCAAGCTATCTGTCGGGTTGAGTTCCCGAAAGGTGACATAAGCCCGTCCGCGAAGACCATCGTTTCGATGCCAGGTTGCGCGATAATGTGGGTTATTCCCATTCCGGGCATCGAAATCATACGGAAACGGTAAATGCGTTTGCTGTATATCCGTTTTATCCGTCTGATTGGGATCATCGTAGATCCGTCCAACACCGTTATTCAACAGTCCTACCGCCAATTTATGATGTCCATCCCGGTTAGCTGCCTCGGCAAAGCGCAGGTGCAGTTTGGCTGCGCGATACAGATGCCATTTACCGTCACGCTGAAATTTATCAATGGGTAGCATGGTTTCGATATCCGAAAACTCGTCGGTATATTTCGTGACGACACCTTCTTGTCCCATCATGGACACGGATAAATCCCGTCGCGCGTCATAAGGCACGCCATTTCGCTGCGTCTGGCTATTCCACAAATCGAATGATTCCAAACTCGGTTTTAACAGGTGGTCTCCACCATTGGCAGCAAATAGACTGATGAATGGATTTTGCGGACTAAAATTGCTGCTGAACGGCAAGGACCACACCCACTCCGTATTCCACAACACATCCTGCGTACGTGAGAACATCGACCGCCAGCCCTGTGTCTTGCTATTAATGAGCGTACGCACATCTTGTTCACGATAGCGTAGATAGCCTACCGCAATATCATCGTTGCTCTGAACTTCTGCCCATTTGATCTTGTATCTATCGTATCGAAAACCATCGTTCCCCAAATTATCATAAGTGGTCATCACCAACTTATAATATTCTGCCGCTTGCTGATAATCGTTGTTCCACAAATGCAAATCGCCCAATAATGCTTGTTTATTGATAAAGAAGCGCTCCATCACGTAGCCATCCACGGCATACATCAGGGATTCCGTACTCGAATAAAGCTGCTTATACGGAATGGCTTCCATATCAGCGATAAGCTTTGTCAACAACTGTTCAAATTCCAACAAGGGATATTTGTCGCGATCCAGCACGGCATCTGTATCTTCCAGCGGATCCGTGATATAAGGTATCCTTCCAAAGTGTATACCCAATTGCAGGTATACCCAGCTCCGCACCGCCATAATATCCGAATAACGTTGGTTATATTCTTCCGGCGTAAACTTATTCTCCGCGCGCATCATTTGAAAATTCGCCAGCACATCGTTACAATTGAGGATAACCTCATAAAATTTACGCGGATTGACATACGGATTATCGGCACTGATGGCATCGACATCATTGGTATTGATTTCCTGCAAATATGGATTTGCCCTGTTGGTCACCGTGAGCAAGTCAGCACGTAGTTCATTCCATAGAACATGCTGTTCGGCCAGCGACAACAGCTTACCATAAACGCCGATAACGGCAGCATCCGCATCGTACACATTTCGATACATCTGTTCTTTGACTAACACCTCTTCCGGTTCCACATCCAGGAATTTGCTGCAGGAGGAGCCCACGAAGCAAACCATTGCAACTGAAAGACCATATATAAAGTTCTTCTTCATTATCTTCATTTCTATGTTAAAACCCTGCCTTAATTCCCACTTGTATTGTCCTAAATTGCGGTGTCATACCGATATCAATCCCCTGGCTATATATCGAGCTGTTGGCACTAAATTCGGGATCATATCCAAGGTATTTAGAAACTGTAAACAAGTTATTGACTGTTAAAAACGCATCAAACGATTTTAGGATATCGTGATTTACCGGTATACGGTAACCAAAATTGATCGTGCGCAAGCGTAAATAAGAACCATCTTCTATCCAACGGTCGGAAAATTCAGCATTATTGAGAGGGTCACCCCAGTTGGCACGAGGCATATTCGTCTGTTGTCCTTCTTCCTTCCAACGATAATTCGCTGCTATACTTTGGTTATGATAAGAAGATACATTTTCCAGACGGTGACGTGTAGCATTATACACATCGTTGCCCAACGAATAGGTAAATAGCGCATGCATTGAAAAGCGCTTGTAACTGAATGTCGTATGTAATGAGCCAAACCAATTTGGATTCGGGTTACCGATAACTACCCGGTCTTTTTCATCGATGATATTATCGCCGTTTTGATCGACAAAATGCACATCTCCCGCTTCGAAAGGCAATAAGCTACCATCCGTTAAGCGTCTGCTCAAACCCGTATTCGCCGCATCGCGTTCAGTTGCAAATACGCCGTAGGTCTGCAGACCGTAGAATTGATTTGCTGCACCACCTTCCTCCGTAATCATACGGGCACCGTAGTAAGTTGTTTCAAACGCGCCGTCCGGCAATGTCAACACTTTATTCCGGTAGGTCGTCAGTTGTAGCCCCATATCCCACTTGGTATACCCTTTGTTTATCAGACGCCCCGTGATATTCAGATCCAGTCCATTATTCTGCATTGCAGCACCATTTGTAAAGGCTAAATCCATACCCGTCTGTGCCGATAGTGCCTGATAAGTAATCATGTCTTTAAAACGGTGGTTATATAGATCCAACGATACATTTACCCGTTCTTTCGCTAAAGACAGATCAAGTCCGAGATTGGTTTTTAATGCACGTTCCCATTGTAGAGCGGGGTTTCCGATATTTCCCCGGATAAGTCCCTGTACCCCCAGAAAATTCTGGGAAATATAATACGTACGAGCTGCATAGTCCCCGATATCGTCATTTCCCGAGACCCCATAAGAGGCTCGTAACTTCAAGAGATTAACGGCATCCGCACGGAAGAAATCTTCGGCCGAAACTATCCAGGCAGCATGGAGCGCCGTATTGATCGCAAAAGCTTCTTTACCCAGCTTCAAGGCGCCCCGACGAGCCTCGTTACCAAAGCGCGAGGAGCCATCTAGGGCCGTATCCCAGCGCAATAGATAGCGCTCCTTATATGCATAATCATGCGACATGTAAGTGTTTATCCAGTTCGCATTACCAAATCCACCGCGGATCTGGCGCAGTAAGTTGCTTCCGCCTGTTACATTCACATAATTATCGTTTGCCGTATTAAAAGCCAGTCCGTAATCATATTCCGCATTGCGCTGCTGTAAACGAAAACCAATCCGGTTGCTTAACCGGTGATCTGCCCCGAAACTATTATTGGCGCTAAAATAGGTATCGTTAAACAAACTAAAGAGCTTTCGGTTCTGAACACCTGCTTCGTTCCGTATCTCTGCCGTGGGTTGATCTTCGGAAAACACGCCCAGTTCGGATAAGAAAAAATTCTCCCGGCCTTTATCATATACCAACCCAGCCACAGTGCGCAAGGCATAACGTTCATTAAATTGATAGTTGAAATGCAAGTTTCCGACAAAACGGTAGCTCTGGTTTTGTCCGATAGTGTTCTCACTAACCAGCACCGCCGGGTTACTCTGGTTAAAAACATCTATATCAGCGAATACCGGCGACATGTTGCCCTGCTCGTCAAAGCCATAAGGTGCCAGAAACGGTGATTTTACGAGTGCTTGATATAAAGGGCTGGAATAAGAGTCTATCCCTTGGTTTCGAATATCATGGCGATTGTAGACAAAAGAAAGATTGCTCTGCACCGTAAACTTTTCAGATAAGGTAAGATCTCCGTTCAACCGCATATTATATCTGGTAAAGTTATCGTACTTTAAAATCCCTTTATCATTCGTGTAACCTGCCGACAGGGCATACTGTGCAATATTATCTCCTCCCGATACTTTCAGATAGTAGTTTTGGTTGATACTATGATCCATGACCTCCGATTGCCAATCCGTTTCATTCATATAGCTATAGCGCTCCGTATTTTCGGTGTCCAGTTTATAATACGGTAACCGCGCAATAGAATCAGCACCCAAACCCTGGGTACTCAACAATTCCGACAGGTAACTTCGATAGTCTCTGCTGTCCATCATCGGCAGGTTTTTCGACTTGTTGTTGAAACCGGTCGTTGCCAGAAAATCAATCCGCGTGGCCAGCTCTTTTGCACGGGCAGTCGTAATAAAGATTACCCCATTGCTACCTTTGGTACCATACAGCGCCGAGCCATCTTTTAACACGGTGATGTTATCGATATCTTTCACATCGATATTCGCCAAACCCGATTCGCGATAATTGGCGAGTAGCTCAGCATTATAATCATCGTCATCGTAGAGCACACCATCTACCACCAAAAGTGGTTTGGATGTACCATAAAATGAGTTGATCCCCCTAAGACTTAGGTTTGCACCCGTATTGGTGGTTCCCGAATTGCGCACCACATTCAAACCGGCAATTTTTCCTTGCAGGAACTGTGCGGTATTATCATTAGAAGTTGTTTTCCAGCGGTATTTCCCCAGATCCACCGTTTGCACCGCTGCGACCTGCGACAGCACACTTTGTTTTTCGTTGAACAAGATCGCTTCCTGGCGGATAGGATTATAGTCTTCCTCGTACAGCCAGACCTCCAGATTGGATTCTCCCGTCTTCGCAAACACGATTTTCTCTTGATATCCGGGTGCATTGATGGTTATTTTCGCCGTTGGCGAAGGTAATTTGAGGGAAAATGTTCCATCATCTTCTGTAATGGCTGCCGAAAAACCGATCACCTGCACGTTGGCACCGACCACTGGTGCGCCGCTGTCTGCCACCCGAACGGTTCCCGAAATCGTCAATTCCTGAACAGCCTCCGAGGTTATCTCCAGTTTTACGGACGGTGTTACCGATCGTGCCTGCAACGACCCGACAGACATGCAAGTGGCTAACGCCGCACCTCCGATAAATAGTTTATATCTCAATTGCATCATCTAATTGGTTTAGTTGTTTTTTTGTTTCGGTACAAAGCGTAGATAATCCAGTACCAGTGTGTTATTTCCAGCCGCTGTTGTTGCAGCTGAACGCAAGACGGGTACAATCCGGTTATAGTCTGCTAGATTGAACTCTCCCAGGTAGACTTCGTTGTAATCATTGTGCTCTACGTTCGTGTACGGAAATACATAAATTGACTCTCTGACTTCTACATCAGGATCCTCTTCGCTCGGACGCGTATCAAATTCGAAAATACCGACCTGCTGTTGGAATACATTGGCCTGTACATCGTTCAGCGCTCGCCAATATACATCGTAGGCCGTACTATACATCCGAGGGGTCTGGTATATTATCTGCAGACTGGAAACGCCGTGATTTTGCACCATGATGTCCTTAAAAAACTCGCCGTAAGGGTCTTTCCGTATCCGGTGGAAGGTACTCGCGGTAACAGATTCGGAAAAGCCCCAAGGCTCTTCCCCTTGCACATAGGTGTCCACCAATTTATTGACAACAGGCAGTGTAGCTCTATCCAAAATATGTACCCAGCCGTTGCTCAACCGCACGGATTCGCTAATAGTCGATTTATCTACCGGGAAAGAGACATTCGAGCTACTGACCAGCATTGCCGGCAGATTGTCTTTGCTATACGCCTGTTTAAAAAGCAGATCTTTTACAATTTCGTATTGACTAATCGCATACGAAGAATCCGCATGGTTACGGTAGTTTACATAAGGCATGAACTGTTGTGCCTCAGCTGTAAAATCGGCATCTTTCAATATAAAATAGGTGAAATGTAGATTTTCATCTCGCACATCGCCTACTTCCCGCAGAAACTCGTTGTTTAAGTAGTAGTCTTCGGGATCTTCCACTACCATCGTATCGTAGAGGTTGTAATCGTTGAGACTTAAAATAAATGCATTCTGCAGTTCATCGCTATGCGCATTCATATATTCCCATAAGCTTTGTCGGGGTGTCAAGACGTCGGTGATGATGTGGTACATCCCGTCAGCGCCCGCCTGGTTCGACTTGCTAAAGGCAGCCCCGTCAATTTCGCTGTTTACGAAATCCAAGGTCTTCCCACTGAGCATAGTCAGGCGGACGGTATCCGCCGAGGCATTCAAGCGATGGGTGGATACCGCAATGTGGTTTTTCACAAAGCGTTCCAACGCTTCCGCATCATTTTGCAGCGAAGAGGCTACAGCTTGTATACGACTGTTCTCGGGTGCAAAAACCGTATAGGCATTGTTGCCATTCAGCAACTTATCTACTTCCGAAGCGCGCAACAACTTCATAAATTCGTTGGACTCGGATTCTTTTTCCAGTCGCTCCAATAACGGTTTGTTGGTCAACCCCTCATTATCCCGTGCATGCTCGTCCCAAGGGTCAGAACAACCCACGTGCAGTAATAAGATCCAGATCAATCCTATTATAGGTATTATTATATGGTGTTTCTTCATTATCTTCTTAATTTCATGCTATGGAATCATTAGTAAAGATCATTCCTCTCCAAGCCATTAGTATTTATCGGCTCATATAATGTCTAATTCGGAAAATATGTCGGGAAAACATAAAAACTAAAATTTGGGTCATATAGAAATAATGCGCCTACATGTGCATAGAACGGCTTCTGCTCTGTATAATTCAAATAGACACTACCTGAAAATGTTTTTGAACCCGTATAAGGATAGGGTGTATATAATACGTCCCACCAAGCTGGTTCAGTGTGAGGTTCGTCAAGCTCCGCATGTATCGAAAATTCATCGACTTCTTCCCAAAAAGCAAGATTCACGGTAACTTCATAAGTCAATGTATGACCATCAGAAAGTAATTCATACTTCCCAGAAAATTTCCCATCTCCGGAATCAAAAGTCAATTTAGTATCGTCGTAATAGGTCACATAATTAGAGCCTACGTTTTCCCACCATTCAATACGTTGTCCAAAAACGATATTGCTTAATAGTAATATGGAGGCTATTGTTAAAAATATTGTTTTCATAATATAAATATTTTAAAATTTGTTATTGTATCTTATTCTTGTTTATGGATAAACAGCATTGCCTTCTGTATCAAACTGTGGATAAATTTGCTCTTGATCGATCGGGATAAACTGAATAAAATCTATCCAGAACTGGGCATTTACATTGCTATTCGTTTCAAAACGTAATGTCTGTCTATCCGTGACATCTACATCAACAATACCGACCATTTTGCAATTGTAATTATTTACACCCGAAAGATTTCCGGCAACATGCTTTTTATAACCTAAAGCTTCTAGCTCTCGATCAGGCAAAGTACGGATCCGATATTCTCCGGCAGTAAGTGAGCGCGATAATTTCACTCCATTAAGGTAAGTATCAATAACATTTCCACCATCGGCCGGACCATTTTGACGCCAGCCTACCCAAACTTTATATCTGCCTCGCACAACCACTGGGGTTCTAAACTCAATCCATGGAATGACCGCTGTTCTTAACGTAACCTGTAATCTATCTCCAAAAACAGCCCCCTGCATATTTGAAGCTGTTGCAAGCAAATAAGCAATTGTAGTGTTATCTGCCCCTCCCCAGGTTACATCTTTTAAGAATCCTTTCGCAATCCCGGTCAACTCACTCCGACGATAGACCCCCGCCACACGAAGTTCCGGTTGATCTCCCGGATCCCAATCCACGCGAAAGGGCTGCCGTTGCTTGATATAGATATCGTCTTTGATATAATGTAAGACACCATTAACGGTCGTGTTATCGCTAGCTTCCCGATCTACTTCCGCTCCCTCTTCCAATTCGCCGAGCCATTCTTCTTCATTCAATAGGATTTTCTCCCGATCTACTTTGACCAAGAGTACCTCTCGAGGCACCTGCGTGGTATGCGAACTGGAGAATGCCAGATCAGATACATACTTCAAATCCGGCAAGACATGGTAAGCTACGTGCATATACAAGCTATCTTCCGGATTCTTAGGATTTCCGGTATGGCTGTATTTGTCGACTAAATCTTGTATCGTGTTGAAACCTCGCTGTGCGAAAGCCGAATTGCTCACTGCGAGTACCGAGAAAAACTGTTCCGCTACCCGCTGATTAAGCAAGGCATCTAAACCGGTTAGGTGCAAAGCTTCTGCAAAAAGGCTGAGGTTCGGGTCGGCTTCAATTTCTTCCATCACCGTATTCGTCACCTTCGTGAATACCTTATCTACACCATGAACCAGTCCGTTCCCCGTCCGGATATTCGGCATAATAATCTTCGATTCTTTGTTTAAGACGAAATAGGATTCACCGTCTATATTTTGCACGGCTGTCGTGATAAACATCCCGAAAACCGAGTTACGCTGAATCTTGCCATCCCGAAATTGCCCCGTAGAAACTGTATCCTGCACAGTATGGAGATTAACCAGATCTTTCACGTCGCTCTCAGAGAGTTCGCTCACACTGCCTTTTCCTGCGCTTTGCAAAAAGGTTTGCATAGCATTATTGTTTGGTGCAAACACCGTATACGTCCCCCAAGCATCTAAATAGGAAGAGGCACCCGCCAATTTAATCGCTTCGGCAAAAAGGCTATAGTCTTCATGTTCCGCTAAAAAGCGGTTGATATTGGGTCGGGTATCCGTGGTTTCCGTAAAGTTCTCTTTCGTACAGGAGAACGGCAACCAGAGTATCGCTGCCAACAATAACAGATCTGTTATGTGGTATATCTTTCTCGCTTTCATCGTTATTATATCATTAGTTTCCATAAAAAGGGTTTTGCTGTAATACACCGCCACTACGTTGGATTTCGATAAAATAAATAGGAAGGTAATGGCTATCTACATCGCGATATTTACCCAGCATGGCTTGTTGCCGATCCGCCGGTGCGTAGTTCACAATCATACTGGTAATCAAATCGATTCGTTGGTAATTGTTCCGACGGGCATTCCGCAATACATCAAACCAACGTTTGCCCTCATAAGCAAATTCCCGGGCGCGTTCCTCCACGATAGACGTCGTGATGCCCTGCTGATCATCAGCTCCCGGGTTCAAATCATTACCCTGCATCGCATTTCCACGCTCCCGAATCGTATAAATCAAGTCTAAAGCCTCTTGCCCTCGATTCAGACCATTTAGCGCCTCCGCTTTCATAAGAAGCACATCCGCATAGCGGTACACCATCCAATGCGTGTAGGATTCTTCTAAAGATTTGATCTGCGTCCGGTTTAGGCCATGATATTTGTAGATCATATTGGTTGCCGTCGATAATGCTCCCCGATCCCCGCGTACGTCAAAGTTTTCCGGGTCATTGGTATCAAACTGGAATAGATTCTCATAAACACTTTGTCCTGTCATATAGATTGCATTCTGCCGGAATAAGGCATAAAAAGGGTTAAGTTGTTGCCTGTCATATTGCAATTCAAAAATTCCCTCTACAGAGTTGCCCTGCCCGAAGAGTTCGTTCAACCAAGTGGATGGATCACCCGATACCAGTTCAAATATACCGGCATCGATAATTTTATCACAGGCGTCTGCCGCTTTTAGAAACTCGTCTTGCCACAGATATACATCCGCCAATAGTGCATTTACTGCATAACGTGTTATCTTCCCTTTATCTGCGGCCGTGCTCCCGAACGTCTCGCGCACCATCGGCTCGGCGCGAACCAAGTCGTCTACCACTGCCTGTAAAACCGTAGCTTGCGGCGACTTGGCAATAGATACCAAATCTTCATCTGACGCAGTATATGTTAACTTAATCGGCACGTCACCCCAGATACGTGCCAAATTAAGATACATCCAGGCACGGATCGCCAACGCTTCTCCTACATAGGCATCTAAGTCTGTTTGCGCAAACGTTGGGTCAAGTTCTTTGACCGCCGGGGCGTTATCGATGACGTTGTTGCAATAGTTAATAATCTTATAGAACATCCCCCAATTGCTAAATAAGTTGGTAGGCAGCATATCGGCAAATCGGTATTCCGTATATGCTTGGGGAGCAAACGTACTGATATCGATCATATCGGTGCGGATTTCCGCATGCATGAAAAGCTCCTGACTTAGGTGTCGATTACCGTAGACTGGTGTTATTAAGGAAATATAAAGTCCATTGACTGCGGCTCTTACCTGTTCCTTCGTCTTCCAATAGTCTTCCGCCACCACACCCTCTTGTGGCTTTATATCCAGCCATTTATCACAGGAACTGAAACTTAGCAACGCGAGTGCCAGAGCGGGGATTGATTTTTTGAATATATGTATCATTACTGTCTTCTTCTAGGTTAAAAACTTGTCGATAAACCGAATGTAAAACGCATTGTTGGCGGGGTACGCGAATTATCCCGTGCCAAACCGAAAATACCACTCTCCATATTGACTTCCGGATCCTGGCCTAAATAGCGTGTCCATGTATAGAAATTCTCCCCCGTTACATATAGGCGCAGATTACTCATGCCTATACGATCAATCAGGCTTCCTCGGTTAAAGGTATAGCTGACCGTAGCCGAACGAAAACGCAGGAATGAAGCATCCTCCACATATCGGTCGGAGCCCAACCAGTTATATCCCATACCCATCAGTGCACGCGGCATGTCTGTGACATCGCCTTCTTTCCGCCAACGTCGCAATACGGCTGTGGACTGGTTGTCATAGTTTGTCATCTTCGTTGTGTGCATCAATGCATCGTTAATGGCTTCATACCCCAAGCGGAAGTTGAAAAACAGGTTAATCCGTAAGCTATTCTTGATGGTAATCGATGGACCGAATCCACCGGTAAACTTTGGATTGGAATTACCGAGATAGACAATATCTCGCTCGTCAATACTTCCATCATTATTGATGTCCGCATATTTTGCATCGCCCGGTTGGAACACATAATCTGTATAGGGGTAATTAAACCGCATATACACCGGTTTTCCATCCGGTCCATAAATAGGCTGACCATTGCCATCCTTTGCGATCGTCTCTTCCAAGGTCGAATACACGCCTTCGTAGCGGTAACCGAAGAAAGAGCCAATCGGGTTATTAATCTGTAGGAAACGTTTGTAATCGCCATTGACAGTTCCTGTTCCGGATTCGTTTACAAAAAACTCCGGTACCTCGCGCACTACGTTAAGGTTCCGTGCAATATTAAAAGCAAAATCGACCATCAAGTTTTTCGAACGGTACGGAGTCGCATGTAAGTTCAGTTCCCATCCTTGATTGTCCATCACACCGTAGTTCAACCAGATACTTTCAAATCCGGAGGTGTTGGGCACACCCAGATCGTCGAACAGCATGTCGGAGGTACGGTTCCGATAGAACTCCATATCCAAGCGGAAACGTCGCTTCCACATTTCCAGGTTTAATCCAACATTGGCTCCCTTTACCCGCTCAAACTTGAGATTCCTATACGCCATATTTGCTGGAATCGTTCCTGCTTCGTCCAAATAAGTCTGATCATAGCTGACGATATTGCTATAAAACAGGTAATCGTAACGTGGAGCTTTCCCAGAATGACCATAACTTGCCCGGAAACTCAATTCGTCAATGAAGGGTAGGCTCTCCATAAAGCGTTCACCTGAAACACGCCAACGGGTAGAGATGGATGGAAAAAATCCGTAACGGTAATTCGCACCGAATTTGGAATTTCCATCCCCACGCACGCCTACGTTCACGATATAACGGTCTAAAAACTTATATTGCGTACTGAAGACACCTCCAATCGAACGGGATTGCCCCTCTCCTCCCCTCAAGGACAATTCATTATTTTGCGTCCGGCCCGGATTGGACGGATCAGTCAGCAGCGTAGAAGCCGTATTTGAAATCATCGATTCATAACTTAGCCCGCGAAAATCGTCTGTTTGCCAAGAGAACAACATCTGGAGATCGTGTTTCATCTTATCGCCCAGATTTGGTGTGTAAATGAGATTGGATTTCGTTTGTATCCGAAAGTCATCGCGATCGGATTCTCCGGCACGGTTCACCACGGTTTCCGTATACGGTCTACCTGTTGCTAATTGCGGGAGAAAATTGTTGACCCGTGTATTATTCATATCGAACATCACGCTAAAATCAGAAAACAATATTCCCCTAATCAGTTCATAGCGCAGATTAAAAGTCGGTGTAATCCGTTCGCCCATGTGTTTATTATAGGCATATTCGGCCATTGCCGCCGGGTTATACGTGCCAGGATACGCGCCTTGAATATTCTGGTCCGGCGAAAAGTAAACCGGCATGATATTACCATAAGGATCGTATTCCCACAAACTCATATTCGGCATTTTGATGTAAGCCGCTCCACGGATGTTATCCTGATTATCTCTTGAATTGACATAATTACGATCAGTCACCGTATGCGTATACGCGATGTCGGTACGGAATTTAATCCGCTCGGATATGTCGTAGTCTAGATTTAATCGCGCTGCTATCCGGCTTAGCCCCGTTCCTATCGTCACACCGCGCTGCCCTAGATAACTAACGGAAGAATAATACCTTGCTTTTTCTCCGCCACCTTGTATCGAAAAGGTATGATCATTGGACAAGCCCGTTTGGTTAATTGCTTTAATCCAATCCGTATTCTGACTGTAATTATGGTAATAGTATACATCTCCCGGGTCATATTGAAATTCCTTACTTGCCAATGTATTCAAGGGTAGACCGGTGCGATTCATATACATCTCCGGAATCAGCGAAGAATATTGGTCGCCACTGAGTAATGGGATAGCACTGGGTACAGTAGAAAGCGCTCCACGGAAGGAATATCCAACCCGTGGCCTCGACATCGTTCCACGCTTCGTGGTGATCAACAACACGCCATTGGAACCTCTTGCACCCCACATAGCCGTCGCAGCGGCGTCCTTTAACACCGAGATGGTCTCTATATCCGCCGGGGCAACATTCAATAATTGGGCATAGGCATCCTCATCAGCTGCTCCAAAGTTAAAATCTCCGGGTATCTCGGTCTCGTAAGGCATTCCGTCGACCACAATTAAAGGTTCCGCACTACCACTCAGAGACGACGTACCCCGTATGCGAATGGACATCCCCGATCCGGGATCACCGGAGTTAGCCGCAATATCGACACCGGGCAAGCGCCCTTGTAAAGCTTCATCGATGGAGCTGGATTGCATCTCCTGCAACACACTCGCATTAATGGTCGCCGTCGCGGTAGTTAAATCGCGAGCGGATATATTTAGTAAACCGGTATTGGGCTGCGCTCCGCCGACACCGGTAATAACCACTTCTTCGATTTGACTATCACTCGTGCTCAACGCCATGTTGATCAGGGTTCTACTGTTGATGCGGACTACCTGTGCATTGTAACTGATAAACGAAAAATTCAATCGATTCAATGCTGTGGTAACCGCCAAGGCGTAATTACCTTCTATATCTGTTGTTGTCGCAGCTACGGTACGGTTGTCGGCACTCAATTCGGATACCGTAACACCCGCCAACGGCTGTTTGGATGTTGCATCGACCACTTTTCCACGCACGATATGTTGGGCAAAAGCCGTATGCCCTACACAGCACATCCAAAACAATAAAAGTGTAAAACTATAGGTTAATTGTCTCATAATCTGGATTTAATTATTGTAGTTTAAATATCCATTCAGTTCATGCAACACGACTCGGTCGCTCAGGTATAGATCGGGGGTATAAACTGTTGGTATCGTTCTCCCTTTTCTATCCACAAAACGTAAATTCCCGACCGCATTGGACACATTGACCGTCAACGCTTCATCGTTTTCATTTTTCATCAAGGTTATAGCCGAGAGGATGTCCTGATTACCGTTTGCGGCAATGTTAACGTTCGTTAGAATATGATATTTAATAAAATTCTCTATCTGGAATTTACCAACGATATCTCCCGTCGATGGATCGGCCGGCAGAACACCGTCATCAATCGCCTGCTGTATTGCTTCATTGTTCGGCATCAACAGTGTATACGAACTTCCGCCGGCTACACCGGTGATTACCCGGTCGTTGGCAACATACAGCGCAGATCTGGATACGTAGTCCCAAAAACGACTGACATTCGGATTTTCTATCGCTATACGTGCCATGGCCTCACCCGCTGTTTCATTGGAGAATTCCAAAAGATTGTCCACATAATAGACACGTCCGTTGTTCCCAAATTTCGCTGTCCCAACAATGTGTACAGGTTCCTGCAAGCGTTCATTGCCAGCGGCATAAATATTACCGTTATTCCATTTTATAAATTCGCCCGGCAGTGCCCGGTCTCCTGTCTGAATAAAGCCTTGTGTATTATTAATATTCGCTAGTTCATCATTTGGTGTTTCCACAATATGCGTATATAGCAAACGTGCTAGACGTGTCTGTGTCTGACTATGTCCCATTGTATTCCCGTTACGGTCTACCCACGACCACTCGCTCAAACGTTCGTTATAGGAATAACCCAAGTTATTGAGTAAACTGTTGGAAAATAGAAATAATGTAAATTTCGTTCCCGGACTGATGACTAGTCTTTTATGTTCTCGCTCCAGCAACATTAACATCAACGAATACTCCGGATCCAAAATCACGTGCTTGTATACGGTATTGAACAAATCGGATTCCTGTATTTTGTTTGTGCCATAGAAGAAGCCGTTGCTCAATATCTGTTTGTCCGTGATATCCGTTTTTGTAAAACGGGCTGGTTCTTCATGTTCATTCATTTTCGATGAGAACTGGCTGGGCCATACGGCACTTTTCCACAACATAGTATTGATCAGGTCGGCCATGACGTTTTTCGGCACCCTGTTCAAGGTTCTGTAATGTTCTAGAAATACATTCCGTATCCAGGGTTCTATAACATCATTCGTTGGAATAAACATACTGTAACCATCCTGCTGCCCATCGTTATCTGTCTCTTTGAGAAAATTTTCATTGTTAGGTGAAAAGGCCAACAATGGGTCGTACACCTTGATATATACTTCTTCTACCTGTCCGGTACGGTATTCGTAGGTCTTGCTCGCCGTGGCACTGTATTCATAGGTCACGAAAAACTGGTTTAAAATGGAGTCTCTGAAGAAACTATACTCATCATGTTCACGCAGATACTGATCCAAGCTAGGACGGGGTAACGTCACGACATCCACTTCATGTATCACTCCATTTTCAGCAATGATATCCGCTTTCTGAACGGCTCCACCCATAAAGAAGAAGTTCGATGCCGCTAAAGAAGAATAAAAGAATTGGTAATCATCGTTTGCAAGACTATTAAACTGTCGGTATTTTTCGTGAAAATAGGTCACATATTTATTGTTGTTGTCCCCATCCACATAATACGGCGTCCCGAAGTTCACCGTTATGTTATTACGGTTCGATGCCCCAACCACTAGCTCTCTTTCCGTTCCGTTAATCTTAACTTTTTCTTTTCGAAAGCCATCGTAATAGGCTGTACGCCTCCGGAATCCCAGGCCTTCTTCCCAGCCTAAATTGCTTTGATAATCAGAAATACGATTGGTCTGGAAAGCATTATAGACTAAAGCATACCGCACGATTTGTTCCGCAACGGCATCGGGAACTTGATCTACGTTTGCGTAGTTATGCTCCTGCAGAAATTTGTTGACCGCGTCGTCATTCGGTGCAAACAATGTCCAATACCCTGCCTGGTTGAGGGTTTCCATATAACCCGCCTTTTCAATTAATCGACGGAACTGTGAAAACCTCCCCTCTTCCTCCAGACGGGTGTATATCGGTGACTCCAGATAGTCCGGGCGGCTGTAGTAGTTATCGAAAGCTTCTTTCCGACAGCTGAGGCACAATGCCGTAAACAACCCCAATAAAAAGATTAATTTGTAAAAACGCATACCATAGTTTTATAGGTTTATCAAAATTTAAATTATACCATCCCTGGACGGGATATATCATCCCACCAAAAATTACGTCACAACGTGGATTCAATGCTACTTACTTATTCGGTTTTTTGTTTAGTATAGTTTATTTATTCTATTATACTCCTTCTTGATTACTGTTTATCGTTAGTCCTTCGGTTGTTAATTGTTATATATATCAAATATATTACGAAACCTTTGACGCGGCAACCTGTGGCATCCTGCCAGCTGTCAAGCCTCAATTTCCCTCTGGCTTAACATCACTGTTTTTGATACTCAACGGCCATTCCCAATCTTCGGGTGCATCGGGTCGGGCGGGATTATAGCTTTTAAAGTCGATAATGTGTTTTCGAATAGCTAATTTATTGTTCTTGATTCCTTGCAAGACCATTTTGGCTATTTGATATGCCCCGTACGTGTTGAAGTGCGTATTGTCTTGCAAGAGGTTGGGTTGATCCGGGAATGTATTGGCCGCATAATGGACTAACGCCTGTTTGGAGCCTTCTACACCTAGTACTTCATAGAATGTACGTGTCATTTTATTTAAATCGATCAAAGGAACCTGTAGCTCATGCGCTACCTTTCGGGCCGCATCGGGATAGTCTCCTAATGTGTACTGTAGTTGTCCGTTAGCTTCAAAGGCGCGCCGAGCGGTAGAAGTCAGGATAACAGGCGTTCCACCGACAGCGCGAAACGCTTCTACAAAATATCGAAGACGTTCGGTATAGCCATGATACGCTCCTGCGTTTTCTCCTTTTTCTTTCTGGTCATTGTGGCCAAACTCAACGAAGAGGTAATCGCCTGGCTTGGCTATGGATAGAATTTTATCTAGGCGCTTAGAGGATAAAAAAGAACGCAATGCCAAACCAGATTCTGCGTGGTTAGCCACCGAAACGTGTGTATCAAAGAACCTGGGAATCATCTGCCCCCAAGATGCCCAAGGCTCATGTTCTTGATTAACGACCGTCGAATTTCCGGCCAGAAATATGGTGGGAACGTTATCGATCTGCTCCACGCGGATATAGACGATATTATTGGTATGTTGAAATTCCAGTGTAAGTTTATCGTCCCAATCTAATTTTTCCAGTTCCCTAGGTTTTTTCAGACTGACATATTCCCCTTCATGGATCAGTGCATCTTTTCTGTTCACCACAAAGCTTCTTTCCGCTGATTTATTTCTTCGAACTTTCACTTGTTCCAGCTGCAATCGTCTTGATTCTGAGCGAACGGTGCTTTTATAGACGCTATCACGCAAGCCCTTATAGCCGACGGTTATCTTATAATTTCCTTCTGGTGCCTTGACAGAAAAATAAAACGGTTGAGTACTAAATAGGGTATGGCTACCCTGCCGGATATCGACATGGTGTTCCGTACCATATTCAAAACCATATGTTACGTTTGGACTATATGCTTCAGCTTCTTTCAACACAATGGAACGGCTGCTATGCGGCTTGCCAAACGAAAATTCCATCTGTATTCTTTGGGCAAAAAGCATTTGACCGGCTAACAATAAGATAAAACTTAGGTTAAAACTGTAAAACCTTTCCATTTCTATATTTTTATCGATTCATACTTGGTGTCCTCGAAATTATAGATTTGTCGTTTCAGTGGCAACCTGTAGTCACCCGGTTAATTTCCCAGGTAATACGACGGAACGGGTGCCTGCGGATAACCTTGGGAACGCTGAAGCACGTAGCTTCTATAAATCGGATCTTGCATTAAGGTTACTTTGCGATCCTTCGCCGGAATATCGGTATGATAAACCCGCAGTTCACCGGGTAGAGCAGTAACGACTTCTTCACGCCAATCGCCAAACAGATCTGCAATCATAATGATATCTCCATATATGCCGTCTGCAATGTTCTCACCTTTCCAATAACCGATAGACTGATTTCGTCCACCCGACGACGATTCCGCACCCCAGCGATTATCATCACCGAAAAACAATTGACGGATATTCCCGGAATCCCACCATATCCAGTTTCGACAAGGCGGCACATCCGCATTGGAGGCCAACTTCTTTCCGTCAGCACTCAGCATATATTTATCAGTAGAACCTCCTTTTTTATCCTCCGAGGCAAAGCATTCCAATCCGGGGCTATTCGGGTCTATGTCTGCAACCATGCCGTCTCCCACATGAAGCGTTTTGTGTCCGATGCCCCAGATCCGCTCTCCTGTACTTGCGTCCACTGTACTCACACCATAACCGTTGTCTATCCAGGGCTCAATAGCCAAAAACACTTCCATTCCCTCCCGATTTGGGTCGATATCCGTCAGATAAGCTTTATCCGAGTGCCCGAGACCAGTTGACCAGCGCAGTGTTCCATTGCTATTGAGCATGCAGGAGCCGAGTAGGATTTCGTCCTTTCCATCTCCATCCACATCACCGCAAACCATATTATGAGCCCCCTGGCTACGTACTACCGGATTTTCTTCATCACCGTCCCATCTCCAGAGTTTCTCCAACTTACCATTATTCAGTTGCCACGCATCGACCACCATGAGCCTATATGTACCTCGAGCCGCCAGAATACAAGGCGTTTTCCCATCTAGATAAGCCATGCCGATTTGATTTCGGTTTTGACGGTTTACGTCACCGTATCGATTGTTTCGCTCCGGCCAGTCCACGCGGGCAATCTCTTCGCCGGTCATTCCATCCAATACGGATAAATATTCACTCCCTCCGTATATCCGGCCTGCATCATTCTTTAGATAATCGTTGCCCGCAGTCTTTAAAACTACCTCCGCTTTTCCATCGCCATCAAAATCATACGCCATAAAAGGTGAATACCACACACCGGGTTCGATTCCCAGACCTAAATCCTTCGTCCATAAATAGGTTCCATCGTTCAAATAGGCCTCTATCTTATAGGTGGTGCCATCATCCGGGGTACGAACGCCAGGATCGACATTGCTATTCGGATGACGGATAATGTAATCATACTTGCCATCACCATTTAGATCCGCCACGGCTATCTTACCTGCCGTCACATTCGGGTCTTTTAATTTTATACTATGGTAGTTTGCTTCTCTGTCCATTCCTTCTGATAAAGATTTCTTTTCGCTCATCGTTTTCTCCGTAGTACCGTTGACAGTTTCTACCCAATAGGTTGCATGTTTATCTTTAATGGAGGTATCAACGAAATCTGTTGTAGCGGTTATAGGCTTGTTATTCAGCTTCGTTTCTTTGTTATTTACGGAACGATACACATTAAATGCCGCCGCTTCACCATCGGTTTTCAACAAGCGCCAACTGATATGAATGGCGCCGCTTTTTTTGATACGTGCCAATGTCAATCCTCGATCCAGGTTTTCTTCAATTCTTGTTTGCGCAAAGCCCTTCACATCTGGTTTCGATTCGTGATTGGGCTTTAAAATCTCGTACATATAGTTCCGCTCTCTTGTGTCTTGTGAGCAAGTGGGGAGAACCGACAGAAAAATTAGTGTGACGCTCCAAAGGGCTTTTATATAGTTCATAATGGGCTTATTATTATAACGAATCTATTTTTTGATTTATTGATTTACACCTGGTATTCACGAAGTTAATATTTTAGCGTTCGGATCGCAACCTGTAGTGTCCTGTTCAAAAAATACTTAAAACCAAACAAGGACACCACAGGTTGCCCGCAACATGAAAAAAGCATAGTATTGTAAATAGTATATTTTAATCGTGTAATCCTACGATATGAAACAGATCAAAATAACGCTCATCCTGTTGTTCCTGCTGTCGAATACGCCACTATTCGCGAACGCCGATGACGAGCTGCTCGAAAAAGATTTCACCGGATATCTCTTTGCCTATTTCGGCGGTGGAGAAAACGGAGAAGCCATCCGGTTTGCCATCAGTCTCGATGGATACAATTACCTTGCGCTCAACGACAACAAACCCGTTTTGGATAGTAAGCAGATCAGCTCTGCCGGAGGGCTGCGTGACCCTCATATCCTGCGCACTGAGGATGGAAAAACATTCTATATGGTTGCCACAGACATGATGGCTTCTAAAGGATGGGATTCCAACCGCGCCATGGTACTGATGAAATCGACCGACTTGATCAACTGGAGTTCCAACGTTGTCAATATACAACAAAAATATACCGGGCAGGAAGATCTGAAACGGGTATGGGCACCCCAGACTATATACGATAAAGAAGCGGGCAAATACATGGTCTATTGGTCGATGAAACACGGAGATGGTCCCGATATCATTTATTATGCCTACGCAAACACCGATTTTACGGACTTGGAAACCGAACCCAAACAACTGTTTTTTCCGAAAGACGGAAAGCCGTGCATCGATGGTGACATTATCCATTACCGGGATAGCCTCTACTACATGTTCTATAAAACCGAAGGACATGGAGACGGTATCAAACTGGCGGTAAGCCCGTCCCTCACATCCGGCAAATGGGAGGAAAAAGAGGGGTATAAACAACAGACTCGGGAGTCAGTAGAGGGTTCGAGTATCTTTAAGCTGAATAATTCGGAGACCTATATCCTGATGTACGATGTCTATCGTAAAAAAGAATTTCATTTCACAAAAAGTGAAGATCTAGAAAACTTTGTGCCCATTGACCATGAAATATCGATGGATTTCAAACCCCGTCATGGGTCTATTGTTTCTGTCACCAATGCGGAGCTAGGGTGGTTGATAGCTAAATGGGGGAAACCGGAAGGGTTTCCCGACATCTTCTAATTCAGCATCTTATACACTTCCGTTCCTGCCAGCAATACACAACCCAAGCCGTAATCTTCAAAGTCCGGTACTTTGTCAACGGTTACCGGCTGACCGTCTTTGGGTTCTTTTCCGGTAGATTGCACATAGCCCAAGAAACCATTTGGTTGCAACGCTTCATTCGTTATTGCTGTCCAACCTTTTTCGACCACAGGTAGGTAAGTTGCTTTATCCAAGATACCATTGTTCATACCCCAGGCCATACCGTATACAAAAAGAGCCGTCCCGGAAGTTTCTTTCCCTCCAAAATGGTTTGGATCATGCAAACTCACATTCCAAAATCCATCGGCACGCTGCAACGGAACAAGCGTCTCCGCTAATTTTTTGAAGTCATCGAAGTATTCCGCGTAGTGCGCATCGGTTTTTGGTAATTCCTGCAGGACCAACGCCAATGCCGCAAGTACCCAGCCGTTTCCACGTGACCAATAGCAATCTTCGCCATTCGGCTCGGTATACGGCGGTACAAAGTCCTTATCGCGCCACCATAACTGATCTTCCGGATTATACAGCCCGTTGCCTCCTTCCACATATTTTGTATGATGGTACATCTTGTACATGTAATCGAAATACTTCGTATCGTTGAGCGTCACGCCTAGTTTCACAAAAATCGGCATCGCCATCTGTATAGCGTCAATCCAGGTCCAATCATCATAGCGACCACTATTGATCACCGAGTCGATGTTCTTTTTGATCGCTTCGATACGCACCGGCTGCGGATCGATACGGTAGAGGTCAATATAGGTCATACCACAGTTCTGGTTATCAGCGTGACGTGTATATACTTCGCCACGTACCGGTTTCCAATCATGTTTCTCCGCCCAATCGACCGCATAATCGTAATATCTTTTTTCCGGATCAATTTTATAGAACGCCATTAATCCCTCATAATACACGCCTCGGGTCCAGATATTTCCACGCCGTTCCTTATTGGTAATGATCGTCTTTCCCGGATCGGGCCATTTTTCCATGAAATAATCGTTCGCCAAACGCAACTGCTTCACGACATCTTTCTTTGTCGTGAAGTCTTGCGCCATGGAAGCAACGCATCCACAGCCCAGCAACATAAATAACAATATCTTCTTCATATATTAGTTACGGCATTTTTTTAAATCCTTCTTTTTTAATCTTCCAAGAGCCGTCTTTAGGAAAGCCCGGCAACTCCCCTTCCGCAGCATCCCAGCCTTCCAGCATCATCGCCACTGCGGTAAGTGTTCCTCCATTACCCGGTAGATAGATACGCAATCTCCCGTCTTGGTAATTGTGTCCATTCTTGAGATAGGTATTCGTTTGGATATCCATAAAGAGCGCGTCCAATGCTTTCTCGGGTAAATTCAAGCGTGCCGCGTTCATTGCTGTCATTGGGAAATCCCACCCCCAGGTTTTCTCCCAGAACCACTTAGCCCATACGGTATCCAGCGTATTCTTCATAATGCCCTTATCCAATTTCGGAGATTCAGGAACCATTCCCAATGCGCCAAGTACTGCAGGATGGTCTGTCATCCATTTAGGAAACGTATACGAGTCTGTCGCTGTCTCGGTGGCCAGATACACCTCTCCTTGTACGGGTAAAGGAGCAAGTTTGTTGATCACTTCATCCCATTCGTCCACCCGTGGTTCGCCCAAACGTTCTTTCCATTCCTGCGCGATACGTAACGCCCAATCCCAGTAGGCCACTTCGTACGTTGGGTTGATTGTTTTAGCTGCGGGAAATACTTCCTGTGCTGGGATAACCCCCAGACCAAGATTATAACGATCTTTCTCTTTATCGTAATGTGCATAATCCACCATAAATTCGGCTGTAGCAAACACCAGATCCTTATATTTTTCCAACACCTTTTTATCCTGTTGGTCACGATAAGCCAGTTCCGTCATATAAATGATATGGGGTTGCTGCCAAATGAGAAATGCTGCCACCGAAGAAGGACTTTCGTTCCCATCGTTGTCTGACATTTTAATCCATCGCACTCCTTTATAACCTTGACGTTCTGCCAGCGCTTTTGCTTTTTCAAATGTGTGGAAGTAATAATTTAATGTTTTCTCCATAATTTCGGGGCGTCCCCACAGTGCAAAATGCACGCCATGCCACCAGTGCATTTCGGTATGTGGCTTGCCATACCAGCTATTAAACGTCAAGCCAGTTTCCTGGGGTGGATTGTCGCCACCGCACTGTACCTTCGTCAGGTATTGGGATAGCACCAAGCGGCGTTCCAATTCATGGGCTCTCGGATCGGTACTGCCCTCGAAATCTACGGCCGCACCACTTTCCCAGAAGGCACGCCAACTATCCTGGCTCTCTTGTGCTATTTTTACGTAATCCGGTTCGCTGCTATCAAAGCTGTTTTCTTCTGCAAAAGCAAAGGAAAATTCAAATGTTTCCAGCTCCGGTGACGGTCGATAGACAAAATAATGTTTATCTGCCTCGGCGATTGTCCCATTGGAATAATTCAGTCCCGTAAAATAATTTGTTCCGGAAAGTATATGTTCTAAAACTGTGGCATGCTCTCCTTCCGAAACGATAAGGCTTTGATGCTTCTCCTCTTCTCCATAATAAGCTGCTTCATCCAAAAATTGTCCCGACGGGTATGGATAGCGCACAAACACTTGAAGGCGTTCAGCAGCAATCAGCGGCGACGAAACCTTCACCGCAATTCTATCGGTCGATTGTGCTGCGGCGGTCCAAACCTCTACCGGTTCGTCCTCTATCATAAATTTGCTATGGATAAGACCTGTCCACAAGTCCAGCGTTTGTTCAGCCTGCTGGATGTCTTCCACGGTAGCCTCATCTCCATTTTTCAATGTAAACGCCAATCCTACATTTCCAAGCTGCAAGCGGTGCGGATTCACGCGGTAATATTCCGTGGCTTCGGTATTTCTCCCGCCGTCTTTATGTTGAACGCTGTATTTCGCATCGCGCCCTTCATTATTGAAATCATACGATTTTAGCGTTTCCTCAAACTTGTAGTCTCCATCATTTTGGAAATTGTTCCACCCCCATTCAGATTGTGTTCCCAACGATACACCTTTTTTATAGTACGCAGGAAAAGACTGCATACCGGTAACATCAACGGTGTAAGCAAACACACCGTTTCCCACGGTCAATGAAGCAAGCGTATCTGCCGATTGGTTTACGATATTATGGCGCTGTACAACCGCTTTTCGATCAATTTTGTCACTTTCCTGCGTCTGGCAAGAGGTAAAAATTAGAAGCAATGCGCCAAATCCCGTTATCAAATTTCTTCTCATATAATTATTTGTTTTATTTTTTCGAAATATCCTCACTTCGTAAATAAAGTCACTGCGATAATACCGACAACCACGTCATTAGTCTCTGTCACTAATTGCAGCGATTTAAGTGTTTTGGAGCTATCCAAAGGCAAGTCCAATATTGTCGCGGCACCTCCGTCCACTCCCCGGTTCGTAAAACCTTTTATCTCCGTATATCTTGGCAGTTTCCCTCCTTTATACAGTTCCCCTGTTTTCAACTGAACACGATAGGGAATCTCCTCATCTGGAATTTCGAAAGCATAGTCATCATCTAAATAGTCTTGCTCAATCGGCCACCAGTTGGTGGGGTTCTTCAAGTCCAGTATATCTTCCTCTCCATCTGTATAAGTCGCTTTGACCCGTGCGTTTACCATTTCTGATTGCATGGGGTTTGTGGATCCTGCCATTAACAGATAGGCTTTTTCCGCCTTGTCTTCCAAAGGCACCTCAACAGCCGTGGGGTAATTATCCCATTGGCTGGTAAACAACACATTCTTCACGTCGCCACTGATAAGGAATGGAATACCAAGATAGTTCGCGATGCCTCCTCGACGCGCATTCATCAAGCCACTATCGTCGATCGAAGCTTCTGTAAGCGGATAACACCAATTACCGATTCCTTGCCAGGGTAATTGCAAGGTAGGCACATCGGTACGGGGAGATAAATAACGCTGCTCAAAAATATCACGGACGCGCGCATTATAAAAAGCTGACAAATCCTGCGGTTGATACCTCCCATGATTTTTTATATCCCAAACGATATAACGTACGGTCCATTGGTTTTCTCCGACGCGAAGTCGCAGTTTATTCGTACCCATCGACAAAGAGGAAGTTGGCAAAGCTATTTCCACTGATTCCAATGACGAAAAATTCACCTCCTTGTTAAGGCCCATTCCGTTGATGTATACTGTCTTATTTTCCGTTGTCCGGTTTTTTAGTAGAAGATAGTGCTGCTTATCCCGCTGCACAAAATCGGCATGAATGGGATGAACTAAGTCCATATTGATAGCCTGCCACCAGGTCATTTCTCCTCGACGGAGTTTCACGAAAAACGTTCCTTTATGCGTATGCTGTAAAAAAGAAAAACGCTCGTCGTCTTGCTCCCGCAGGATTTTCTGGGGATCGTAGACTTCCATTGTCTCCGTTCCGGATGGCAGAGGAAGCACGAGTTCTTCCGTGTAAGGATGCTCAATAGACGCTACCGACAGCGATTCAAGTTGTCCTTCACCTATAATCTCCACCTTAAAATCCTTTGCTGCAGGTGCATCGAACACCAAAACAGGTCTGTTAATCGACGAAGGCTTTATGACCCACGATACAGCATTACCGTTTATTTTAACCGACTTTATCTGTGCATAGGATACCGGAACCTCCATCTTTAGCTGCACGGCCTGCCTGTACTGGGTGTGAATTTCAAATGAGGTATGTCCGTCTTTGCGTTTATAGGCATAACGCCATTCCGGCAATTCGATCTCCGCAAAGTCCCAGTCCTGTGGGAATCCTGGTTTTATCAAGATATGCCCATCCATCAGTTTGGGGAAGAACCCAAAAAGTCCTTCCGTCAATGTACGGGAGGCCACACCAACCGGATCGGCAAAGTCTCTGTACAGTTCTCCCCGGAATGCATCGTAATGGGATAACTGTTGGAAATTCCCGGGGCTGATCCCGTGATACATACTTTCGATCACGTTACTCTTCCACAAATGAAAAGCATCGTCTGGACGTCCAGATTGCCAGTATGCCAAGGCTCCCTGGAGATTTTCGGCGAGCGCCACATTGTTGACAGACCAGGTATAAGGTTGCCAAGTGGTGGTAGCCAACGTATACAGCCCCTCATATTCCTGTCCTGCTACTTCGACGGGAATATGGGGCAGGTAATTGTCGATATAGCGCGAGTTCTGATAATTGTCAAAATCATCGAGCAGATATGCATCTGCGACATGGTAGATCGTCCACAAACCCGGCTTGTCGTGTACCAGCTTGTTTCCTAAGGTATCTTGATATTCCGCAAAATATCCTTTATTTTCTAACCATAACCGTTCACGCATGGCCTCATCTATTTGCTTCGCTTCCTCTTCATAGATCGATGGATCCTCCCCGAGTAGTCTGGCCAGTTTCGCCGCTGCTATATTTGCCCGATAATTATAGGCGGAAGTATGGGCAACCCCTCCTCCCGAATATTGTAATCCATCGCTCGCCCATATCGCGCAGTAGGCATCATATAGCCCATTTCTTTTAAAATTCCGGCGTTCCCAGGCCAAATGGCGCGCAATCGCTGGCCACATTTCCCGGAGATAAGTCGTATCCCCGGTATAATCGAAATGGGTAAACAACTGGTCGAAAAATACGAGGTTCATATCATAATGATGCGCCACGGTGTTGTTATTCGGGTGTCGGGATATATATCCGCTGGAAAACATAGCTGTCCCCATCTCTTCGATATGCCGGGCCAAATGTAAGGCTGTATCCATCACTACTTTTGCAGACTCCGGCTCCACTACCTGCGAATTGGCGTAACTCGAAAAATGTTCTTTTGCCCGGTCATGCCAGCCCAAGGCATCAGCCGCATAGGCACCACGCCAAGCATTTAAGCGCATACGCCAAGCAACTGCTCCGTGCAGAAAAGTCGGACTTTCCCAAACGCCATCGGCGGCAACTGCCAAGGCAGCTCCAAACGTGTTGATAAAGCGATCGGGTGTCTTTAACTTAACCCGTCCGGTCAATTGCAATCGTGCTTGCTCGGCGCGGTTGTATCGGTCTTGAAGCATATCATCGCTATATACCTTCTTTTCCAACGTTCCTTTCGCTACCTGAACATATACCGGTGTTTTTTGTAAGGTATAAGTCGCATACACAATCGGACTCTCTGCAGCTCTTTTTTTGCCGAGCTGTGCCAGGTCATCCAATACCGTTGCATCGGAAAGCTGAAGTTGCGCTGCACTTGAAAACGTACCGTAGACATATTCTTCGTTCTTTTTTCCATCCAGATAGGTTAGTTCAAAGCTATTCTGCTTCAACTTATAATGATTGTCTTTCGCATATTCGGGCAGTAGATAAAAACCCGATTCGGGGTCGGCACCAATATCTCCCCCACGACTGAATTTTCGTCCGCTTGCTCCCCCATATAAAGCATGTAATTTGGCTTCACGTGGTACACCATGGGCTTCCAGCTTAACGATAAGCCCTTCTTCATCTGCCTGCGCCAGTACCACGATATCCAAATGCCCTGTTCCGATCAAGGGATCTTGCACCCGATATACCATTGACCCTGGTCGATATCTCGTTTCGATATGCGCTGCCTCAATCAATTTTTTAAAAGAATCTCCATTTTCCAAAACAAATTGCAGATTGCCCGCCATCCCCGGCATATATAAGGCAAATTCGGGTAGATCTCCGGCTTCTACACGTGACGGTTTGTGGTTTCCATGGAGCGCACGGTTAAAACGATATTTCCCGTTAACGAGCAGGAAATCGCCTTGATCTTCTGTGTAGTGCAAACTACGGGGATTTTGTTGCCAATGCTTGGATTGTGCCAAACTATCCTGTCGATTAAAAACAAGCCATACGTACAAAAAACATATGCCCACAATCAATTTCTGCGTTTGTCTCATACTTAATTGGCTGCATCTAATTTCACAATACCGGACGGTGCATCCTTTTCCAATTGGATATGTTCTTCTTTATAATCGCCGTGGATGGCAATATTTGCTGAGCGACGACCCGATATGTTGAAAATGTTGGATTGGGCATTCGTTTCCAGATGTTCTACTTGCACGTCTTTCACATTACGCAAGGTCAGAACAGGTCCTTCTTCCGAATAGATCGCCACATTTTTAAGATTTATTTTTTCTGACTCCAAAAGCTCTCCGCCTACTTGGGAATGGACAACAAAGTTCTCCACATTTATATTTTCGATCATATGCTCCGGTAATCCGTAAAAATACAGCGCCCTTCTTGCGCTCGCACAGACCACATCATTGATATAGATATTCTTAAACGTTGGGGTGGTTTCATCTGCTGGCGGAATTTCCTCCACGATCTTGCTTTCATCACCATCTTCCAAGGTCTCGACAACAGATTTGCCACCATAATACAGGTTAAAGTGAAGGGGTTCCGTAGCAATATCAAACATATTGATGTTCCGTATGAAAATATTCTCTACCACACCACCACGTCCTCTGCGACTCTTGAACCGCAACCCGACATCCGTACCCAAGAACTGGCAGTTAGAAACCAGAATATTTTTTACCCCCCCGGACATTTCGCTTCCGACTACAAAACCGCCATGGCCTTTAAATACGGTACAATTATCAATGATGACATTCTCCGTTGCCCTGTTCCGTTTCCGACCGTCTTCATCTTTGCCGGATTTAATACATATCCCATCATCGCCTACATCAAATGTGCTGTTGACAATAATTGCGTTTTTGCAGGACTCCAGATCCAATCCATCGCCATTCTGGGCATACGAGGGGTTTCTCACCTGTACTCCATCCAAGATCACATTTTCGCACATCAGTGGATGGATGTTCCAAGCGGGCGAATTTTGAAGAATCACACCTTGCAAGAAAACGTTTCTACATTCAATAAAACTCACCATTACCGGACGCAGGAAATCTCTTACGGACATCCACTCTTCTTCGGTTTTTAGGTGGCGTGGTACGTTCATATCGCTAATGGTATCACCGTGCAGGTACTGTGCCGAAGGCATCCAGTAGTTATCCCGTTTGAACGCCCCTCCGGCAGAGGTTGCACGTTTCCAAAAGCTTTCCGACACTTTCTCTTTCTTCAACGGACGCCAGTAATGTCCGTTACCGTCAATAGCCCCACTACCAGTTATCGCCACGTTTTCCAGATTCCTTCCCGAAATGGGGGACTGGCACCTCCTTGTATCCAGCCCTTCAAAAGACGTTTCTACAATGGGATATAAATCTTTGTCGGGAGAAAATAAGATAATCGACCGGTCTTCCAAATGTAAGTTGATGTTACTTTTAAAGACAATTGGCCCCGTAAACCAAACACCTGCCGGTACACGCAACCGTCCGCCTCCTTTTTCCGAAAGGGCTTCTATGGCCTCGGCAAAGGCTTCCGTATTTAGCGTTGTTCCGTCGCCGACACCACCAAATTCGGTAATCGACACCTCGTGACTCGGAAATGTCGGTGGCGAAAGGACGGGCATATCAAAGGGTAAATTTTCATACAAATAACCGTAATCGGATGATTTCGTTTCGTGGTTTGTGCAGGACAAGCATCCCAAACAAACCAGAATCACTAGGAAACTTTCTAATCGACATATTATCTTTTTCATCATCGTCGTATTCTTATTCATCTAAAATCAATAGGGAATTTTTATAGGTCGAATCGCCGCGGAATTCGCTCGGCTGTTTGCGCCGTTCAACGTAACTCCACCCGAATTTATACTCATATACCAGGCGTTGGCATTCACGGCACCTGACACGGCGCTACTCCAATAATACCCGGTCGAATTTGCATTGCTCAAATTCCCATTGCTACGGCTACGCCACCCGCCTATCGTATACCAGGTTTCGTCACCGTTCACTTGTACACGATATCCCAGATTGGTTGCATCCCACTCAGCATCGGCGAATATACTGGAAGCCTTATCATTTCCGGAGGTAGCTTTTAACCAAATATCCGCTGGAGCAATCATATATCCTTCCGGGGAAGGATCATAAATAGACTTGCGAAGTGTTGAGAATGCCGGGAAATTATATCCTTCGGGATTTCCCCATAACGCATCGTTGGCATAATACAACCAATCGTGTGCATAGCGGAAAGGCATAGAACTGGTATTGCTGCTGGTTTGTGAGGATCGGATAAATTGGGTCGGATTTTGGATAGCGTACGCTACCGTTCCGGTTGTTGCTCCTCCGGCGACAACCGGCAAGCTTACCGTGCCGTTGTGGTTGTACATGGTCGCATTACTGTTTTGACCAACCGTGCCTGTACTAACAAACGGGTCTTTACGGCCCCACTGATACAGCATACCGATCGAGCGCCAGTCGCCCGCGTTTGCTGATACAGCACCTAGATTACGATCCAAAACGGTGTAGGTATTTCCTTTGCCATTTGTGCCTAACTGTATATCATTCGTCTCTGTCACCCATATATGAAAGGACCACAGGATAGTGGCATCTTCTTCATCCGGATCTTCCTTATCATAAATAGCAATAAGTGCATTGCCTGGTTGGCCATTCAGTTGGGCAGTAAAAGATTTACCATCGGCAGCAAGGGAAACTCCACCGACAAAATCGGAGGACACATCGTTCCATAACATCTTTGCCGAACGTGGTAATTTACCTTCGTCCTCATTCGGATGATTTTCATATGTATACTGCAAACTAGTCGTATAATAAGGTGTGCAATCTACCGTAACAGACGTAGCTCCTGGCGTAACGATGACGCTGTTCGCTTTCCCATAGTAATCTGTTTTTGCCAGCCAGTCGATATCTTCCAGTTCCACCGCCAATACCTTACCCCTCTCTATGCTTTTTCCAGTCAGATCAATAGTACAGGTCCCCATACCTTTCAAGGTTGTGAATTGTATGTTTAGAACATCATTAAACACGATCTGAGGTAATGCAATGAATATATCCTGTCCTTCGGAAATATCGATTTCTCCTTTTAAGATGATTTTCTTTGAAGCCTGTTCTTCGACAAGATCCAGCTGCCCGTTCTCTCCATCGACTTGAACAGTTCCTGTCAAGATGTCTGTTTCAGAAGTAATGGATACCGAGGTAATAGCATTGAATTGGTCGTTGGCAGGCACCATCAATTTTAATCCCCCACAGACAGGATTCATCGTCATGCTATCCAATCCTTCATTATCCGTCAAGCTATAAAGCGGATAGGCCGCCGGATCGACGCTTCCATCAACATATTTTTGTGTTTCCGGCAAGGTGAATTGCAGCATGTTATTCTCTGAAAATTCCGCACCCGACGGGTAATAAATGAGGTATTGTGGTTCGACCGGTACATTATACAGACTTACTAAACTGTTATAAAGCACCGGATAGGCGACACCATTGATACCGATCTTGTCATTGGCTTTAATAGCATAGGTAAGTTCACTCGCGTCACTAATGGACAAAACAAAGGAATTTGGTTGCTCGACAATGATTTGCTGCAATCCGGTATCCTTTGAGCAACTGGCAAACACCACCGCGACAAGCAATATTTGCAGATTTTTTATCATGACTTTCATTGGAATATTTATTTAATAGCACCAATAGAAAACGCATAGTTTTCGATGTTCATATAGCCGTTACTGGCGAGTTTGGTAGCGTCTGTTGGGTCGTTTTTATCCAGATCGTATTCGTCTTCAAAACTATCCGGTATACCATCCTCATCACTATCCAGTGGCTTCTCTCCTGTCTTAATTTCACCGACACCTCCCAACGGAAATTGTTGAGTATCCCGCTCATTTTGAATGATCGTACCTTTCGTACCCAGAGACGTCAGCTCTTCGATCAGGTAATTGTCTACTTGATCACGTGCCGGTAAGCTGGCACCTCCATTCTCTACAATCCAAGCATAGGCCTCCTCGGCATTTGTCTGCATCGCAATTGCCGGGAACACATCCGGTCTTGACGAAAGGAATACTGGATTACCGGAGCAATATTCTTCCCAATTGGTTGCAGGTATAATTTCCACACCATTAAGTGTTCCATCCTTATCATGGTCATAGAAATTGCCAGCAAAGAATGCATTGAAATTTTCATTGCCACCGGTAAACGGACGGGACGGGTTCATCGGGACCAATTGCAGCTCGAGACTACCATCTTCCAATCTGACCTCCTGCCAATTTACTACAGGCCCCTTAATGAAATAGTTATCTTCAATACTTGTTATCGAAAGTCCAGCGGAGCCACCTCCCATATCATAGGCCGTACCGTTGCCCCAATTGTACACCACATTGTTAACAAACTGGTTCAGTCCTTTTACTTTCGGATTACGTGTTTTGTTATCGATGTAGAGGTTTCTAAATAATGTTATACCGTTTTCTTCCGTTGTCTCCATCAATCCTCCACAGGAATGGTTTTGCAACCCCTGTCCGATAAAAGAATTCTGTATCGTGATGTTCCTTACAGTACTACTGTTGATCGAAAAATTCTCATCCCGCCCCCAGGTTGCCGATACATGATCAAAGATCATGTTTTCGCCAGATGCAATCCCCATAGCATCTTGGCCACTGGGACCGTTTCTTCCCATCCGTACCCGGATGTAACGACAGATAACGTTTTTTGCACCCGAAGCAGAGATACGATTACCATATAAGACGACGCCATCCCCCGGGGCTGTTTGTCCCAGTATCGTCAGATCGGAGCTTAATACCAAAACACTTTGCAGGTTTATCACACCTGCCACATCAAATACCACAATTCTGCCAGGTTGACTAACAGCATCCCGTAATGATCCTTCACCGGCATCCTCCAGTGTGGTTACACGGTACACATCGCCTCCACGACCTCCTGTTGCGTAGCGCCCAAATCCCTCTGCCCCAGGAAACGCAACCACTTCCCCGTAGTCGGGGAAAGGCCCCTCACTTGGCTTCGTGTAAATGGGTTCTGTTATAAATCCCGCTTTGCTGCAGCCCGCAGTTCCTAATCCTGCGAACAATACCATGACTAACGTTTGTTTAAAAAAAAGATTATTCTTCATCTCGAATAACTGTTTATAAGTGAATAGTTATGTTTTCCAACACGATCAAAAATAAGACGAATAGCTGTGTTACATATCTAAAAATTGATGCAATCCATCTAAAAACTGATCAAACGATGCGTATCGCACAGTTTCCAAACAAGTTATGACAGTTTATACGATACGATCTCAAAGACAAAAGTGGTCGATGTATCAGCCGCTCCGCCCTGAGTCGCACCAAACAGATAACGCGGTATTCCGGTGTCTTTGTCGAGCAGGAGCATAGGCCGTTCCAAACGGCCAAATCGCTTGAGGTGTGCCGGAGGATCATTCTCCTGCATATAGTTTTTCATATCGAGATAGGAAATCTGCGGTTCAGACCAAAGGATGCCATCCGTAGAGGATAATAACAAACCATACTCGTGGTTATAGAATCCCATGTCTCGGGCTATCATATAATATGTACCAGCTTCATTCCATACAAATGCATCTTCTAGTTGTGCATTGTTCGGGCGTCTGGAAAAATCTATAACAGGGTTGTCTGAAACTTTGGTATAGGGACCAAGTGGATGGTCAGCTTTTGCCAGACCATATTTACGATTTCCACGGACTGCACCGGAGGCACTTTGGTATTCAGCGGTATTCCAGGATTTATAAAATAACCAATATTTGCCGTCATGGCCTTCGACGAAGGCAGGGTTTGTTGTGCAGTGGTCATCCCAGGCTCCTTCCGTTCCTGGCATTAACGCCGGGTTATCCGGGCGTTCCCAGGGACCATCCAGACTTTTTGAAGTAGCAATACCGATGCGTTTGGTATCAGTTTTTCCATTTGAATTACCCATATAAAACAGGTAATAGATATCTCCCACTTTCTGAATGAGAGGATTATGGCAGGTCGTACTATCCCAACAACCTTCCCTTGGACAGAGCACAACACCTAGATCTATAAACGGAGCATCTGGATGATCGGCCACCGCATGCGCAATTTCCGAACCCCGAATCCAGCCACTCATCCCTTTCTCTTTTTTCCAACGGGAATAAAAGAGATGGACTTTCCCGTCGTCGTCCCAAATAGGGGAAGAACACCAGATGTAGTAATCTTTCAAAGTGAGTGACCGACCTATAGGCCTCAAAGTAAAAGCGGGCCTATTGTCTGCCCTACTATATGCCAAAAGAGACGGCGCAACCAGCACACCTGACAATAAAAAAAAGCCCGACTTCATAAAGTCTCTTCGGGAGTATATACCTATTTCTTTTGTCATGGCTATCTATTTAATTCCAATAACCCCATGATAAACGGACCTGTCGCTTTGGCATCGTTTTCCCGGATGCGTTCATTGACGTAATAATCATAACTCCCGTCGCGGTAAGGATGCCCTCCTAAACCGGCGACAGCGTTACATTGAATGAGTGTAAGGGTACCATCCGGTTCGTTCTTCAAGAGCTTTTTTTGAATACCTGCTAACGTCTTTTCTGCTACCGCTTTATACGAGGCGGGAATATAGCCCTTATTCACCGCTTTGGCAAAGCTGTACATAAACATGGCGTTTACAGAAGCCTCCTGATAGTTTTTCTCTTTACCACTTTTATCCAGCTCCTGCCACCATAAGCCTTCTTCATCCTGGTACTTAGGCAATGTCTCGGCTAACCCATTGACAATCGCTACAATCTCATCTCTCTTCGGATAATCTGCCGGAATAAAATCGAGCACATCAACCAAGGCCATAAACCACCATCCGATGCTACGTCCCCAAAAATTAGGCGATTGGCCTGTTACTTTGTTGGCCCATTGTTGTTTTTTACTTTCGTCCCAAGCATGGAAATATAGCCCGGTCGCATTATCATGCGTATACTTCGCCGTTACAAGAATGTGATTAATTACATCGTCGTAATGTGTACTATCCTTTGTAATTTGTCCGTACTGTGCTATAAAAGGATCTGCCATATACACGCCGTCTAGCCAAATCTGGTGCGGATAAATTAATTTATGCCAATATGCCCCTTCCAGTGTACGAGGGTGTACTTTCAATTGCGCCATCAAGTTTTCGATAGCCAATTTATATTTTTCTTTCCCCGTCTTTTCGTACAGTGTAAACAGGATTTTACCTGGATTGATGTAATCGAGATTATAGGTATCCCGTTTGTACAGGTAGATAGCTCCCTCTTCATTGACGATCGTGTCGGCCCAGGCTTCGACATAATCGAAATATTGCTGATCGCCGGTCTTTTCCCATATTTTCAGCATGGCCAGACAGCCGAGTCCCTGTCCATATCCAAAATACAGGCGCTTACCGTGATCGATCTGCCAAGCTTCAGGAAAGCGTTTCATTTCGGATTCGGCAAATTGAACATATAATTTCTGTACAGGTGTCTGGGCTTTGGCATACGAATTCAAGAAGAGTACAAAAGCCAGAATTATTATTTTTTTCTTTACCATACAAATACGATATTTAAGCTCTTTTTTTAGTACAGAGGATGTTGTTGTCCACGAAGTCCGGGATTGTTATCTATCGTAGAAGTACTCAAAGGAAACAGTTCTACTTTGTTTTTCTCCAAACCACGGTAGATACCTCTGACCCAAGCTGTATTTGCGGTATACGGATTAGCAAAAAATGCAGCATTCGTGCCATACATATCCACCAAGGTATAGCCTTGGTCTTCGAGATCGGCTTTTTCGGTCGGAGTCGGTTCATCTTTAAGTGGTATAAAATCTAAGGCAACTGTGGGATCGTTGAACGTCTTTGCATCTGTTATTTTATATGCCCTATACCAAGCCACATCTGCGTATTTACCACTACGGTTTGCTAAGTCGAGAACGTCCTGCTTGGTTTCGGAGAGTTTTTCATACAATATCCCCCAACGGATCAAGTCTGTTCGACGCCATCCCTCAAAACCAAGCTCTAATTTTCGCTCTTGTATAATAGCATTTCTGAACGCAACATATCCATCCGGCGTTTCACCGATCTTCGTCCGGTCATTTTTGAAGGCTCGCAGACGTACCCTTTCGTACATATCTTTGGCAGTGGCAGTTGGTCCGTTGTTCAATTCATTTTCAGCCTCCGCATACATCAGCAAGATATCTGCGTACCGAAGGTGAATCCAGTTAACATCTCGTTGCGCATCGGAAACACCATTATCGGCTTTCCAGTTTATCCGAAACTTACCGATGGTGTGGTTCGCATAGGTATTCATCTGATGGGTGCTTTTATCCGTTATCGCATAGTTGGCAATGGTAACATCCCGACGGACATCTCCCTCTTCAAACTCAAAATAGTATGTCGGCAATGCTGCCATGGCCGGTTGCGATTTTTTATAAAACGACTGTGTATGCGCAAAAATACCATTTGTGTAGCCAATGCGGGCTTCATTACGGTCTGCTCCTTTCTGTCCGTATTCAAACATGGACTCCACATTGTACTTTCCGTTCACGACGTCTCTAAAGATCGTCTCGTAATCGATCAGCTCATTCTCACCCCGATCTACGACAGCCTTACAAGCATCGCGGGCTATCGCATATAGTTCTGGGATACGCTGTTTGTCTGCACGCTGCGCCAATTCTACACTACCTGGCGCATAGCTATTCAAATCCCAGCGCAACGAGTATCCGGCAGCATATAATGCGATACGTGCCAACAGACCATATGCTGTATTTTTGGATATCCGCTCTACGGGCATCCCTGATTCGCTTTTCCAAGGCAAGAGTTCGATAGCCTGCTGCAGATCCGCTATACACCCATCCAATATCGTATCCCGGCTCACACGGGAAGATGAAAAATCTGGCATTTCTACGACCGGAATGGTTGGATAAGGTACGTCGCCAAAATGACGCACAATGTGTAGCATATTCATGGCACGGATGGCATACGCCTCACCCATTAACATATTTAACTTTTCCTGCTCGGCTTCGCTTACATCGGTCATCAACGGAATATTCCGGATCAGTACATTCGCTTGTTCTACCCCTGCATACATCGCGGCATACGTACTGGATGGACTCACGGCCGGACTATATACATAATTAGCTACTTGATTCTTGGAATTGGTCTCACCCTCTGTCGAAAAAGATTCATCGTTACCCATCCCAAACTGATAAAAGAGTTCCGCATTAAAGGTACTGGTATAGGTTCCCAACACAGCCATCTCTACTTTTCCCACGTCTTCAAAAATCGTGGAACTGTCAAAATCTTTTTCAGATGGAAGTTCAAGCCAATCCTTACAGGACGAGGCTCCCAACAAAAGCCCTGCGAAAATGACATATAGATATTTATATTTCTTCATGATGTTCTTCTTTAAAACGTTAAATTGATTCCAGTCACAAAACTTTTGATTCTTGGATAAGCCGAATTATCCACTCCTCTTGTCAAGATAGCGTCTGTTGCTGAAACTTCCGGATCATATCCCGAATACTTCGTAAACGTATGTATATTATTTAGGGTTACATAGAATCTCAACCGTTGGATAAAAGCTTTACTCGAAATTGCTTTTGGCAGGGTGTAGCCTAGTGTGATATTGTTTATCCGCAAGAAGGATGCGTCCTCCAGGTAATAATCCAATGGGTCGGATATGGCGATATTGTTGCTTGAATTTAAGCTCCATACTTGATCCAGATCATGCTGATTAGGATTCAGTTCCGCCAACCGGTTTAAGTCAGTCGTTTCTATTCCGGTATTGGGATCGACCAGTTTAAAACGGTCTGCCATATTCCCTATCGAGTTCTGATTCGGTAGATATGGCCCCATGAAACGTTGCGTATTCATGTTAAATGCCTGGTTTCCATAAGCAAAGTTAAGGAAAACACTCAGATCAAACCCTTTATATATAAATTCGTTATTAAGTCCACCGAAAAACTTCGGCTCTGGGTTACCAATTTCCGTACGGTCATCTTGCGACCATACCGGATTACCGTTCTCGTCGGTCTGACCCGCTGTGGGCAAATATTTAACATCTCCGGGTTTTATCGCTGAGCGGTCTTTTCCTTTCAGGGATGCTATCCCGTCTTTCAAGGTATAACTGCCGTCGTCGTTCTGAACAAAATCTTCGGTGGTATATACACCATCATATTTATAGCCATAGAATGTGCTTACCGGCCCGCCTACACGGGTATAAAAATTGATCCTAGATTCATAATCGGTAATCATATAATCATCTCCCGCGCTTCCAAAAAGACGTCCTACTTTCGATCGGTTGAAGGTAATGTTAAAAGCAGATTTCCATTGAAAATCATTGTTCCGGACGTTCAGACTGTTCAACGACAGTTCTACCCCTCGGTTTCGCAGCGTGGCGACATTCTGATACTGCGTACTATAACCTGTCGATGTCGGAATATTTGCTTTCAACAACAGATTTTTCGATTCGTTGTTGTAAAAATCCGCCGTTAGATTAATACGGTTATTCAGAAAGGCCATATCCAGCGCTAAATTGGCGGTTTGTGTTTTCTCCCATACCAGATCAGGATTTCCTAGGGTACTGTTAGGCTTTACACCGATCACGGTCGAGTTATCTATCGCTACAACTGTCGACCCATATAAGGTTGCATAGCGTGTGCTTTCGATTTTGTCGTTTCCGGTCGTACCGTAGCCGACACGCAATTTCAATTGGTCAAAAATCCCGTTGCCCTGCATAAAACTTTCGTTATGTATATTCCATGCTGCGGATGCTGAAGGAAATGCTCCCCATTTGTTTCCTTGCCGGAAGGTAGATACACCATCCGTCCGGATAGTAGCAGTTAATAGATACCGATCATCGTAATTGTATATTCCCCGGAAAAAACCCGATACCAGTCCATAACGATTGGCTTTTGATTCGCCACGTTCTGTTCGTCCGGCTAAACTAACATCTTTCAGTCCGAAGTTACTTTGCGGGAATTCAAAATACTCATGTTTTACACCTTGGCTTTCTTCATATCGCACCTCATGCCCCACCATTAAGTTGAGATAATGCTTATTTAGGTCTTTCACCCATGATAGGGTGTTCGTCCATTGCCATTCATAGCCCTCGCCATTCTCCATGGAGCCATAAGGTCCTCCATTACTTCTGGCATCCCGGGTTCGGCCATCATCCCAAAAATCAGTACGTGTCTGCCCCCATTGATAGGATCCTTGGGTACGGAACGTGAAATTATCCCAGAACTTGGCCGTTAGGCCTACATTGACATTGCCCAGGCGCGACGCACGCTCCCGGTTTCTGGCATCGTTCATAATAATCGGGTTGCTTAGATCATATTGGGAATTAATCAAGGACATATCGTCTCCAATATCCGTATGTAATAATTCGTCGTTGGTGTAGCGGACTCCACCCGTAACAGGCTGTAGGGCCGACATTTTGAGCATCCCGCCGAGCGACCCGCCTCCCTGTCGGTTAGCATCTTGAAACAGCGAATTAAAATCTACGCTTACCCCTTTAAACAATTCATGGTTTACCTTTGCCCGGATACTATTCCGTCGGAAACCGGATTTCGCTAATATTCCGTCTTGGTTGGTATTGTTGTAGGACAACATGAGTTTTGTCCGGTCATTCCCACCGGAAATATTCACATTATGATTCTGCATGATGGCACTTCCACCGAATACCTCGTTTTGCCAATCAATACCGGGACGCGTTGCATACTCGCGATGGATTCTGTCATAGGCACCCGAAGCAAAATCAGGCGCGGACACATCACCACCATACATATCGGCAAAATTGTGTTCCATACCTGCTAAGTTTTGGTATTCATACTGATATTTTACGTATTCTTCAATACCCAATAGGTCGAGCGATCGGCTCAATCGCTCTACACTGATATAGGCATTATAATCTACGGAGGTTCGACCGGATTTTGCAGATTTCGTCGTAATCAGCACAACGCCATTCGCACCGCGGGCACCATAAATAGCTGTTGCCGAAGCGTCTTTTAGGATATCAATACTTTCGATGTCATTGATATCGATTTTCATCAAGGCATCTTCCATCACGAATCCATCGACCACGTATAGCGGCTTGGTCGATCCGGTGATAGATGTTCCGCCACGCACCATAATATTCACATCGCCCCCAGGTGCACCGCTCTGTGTAACAACATTCACCCCCGCGACCTTTCCAGTTAGTGCTTGCGCTGCGGTCGTCACGGGGATTTGGCGAATATCTTCACCACTTACCGATCCCACAGCACCTGTCAGATCTCTTTTTCGGGCAGTTCCGTAGCCGATGACGACGACTTCGTCCAGATCATTATTGGCTGGCAACAACAAGACAGAAACGGGGTTTTGGTTGGTTATCCTCATATCTTCCGACATATACCCTACATAACTTACCTCCAAGACATCGCCGACTGTTGCCGAAATTGAAAAAGTGCCATCTTTACCGGTTAAGGTATTTGCATTTTTTCCTTTAATCTGCACACTCGCCCCGTTGATCGGCTGCCTGTCGGCATCGATGACCCGTCCGGATAGCGAAAATTCCTGTGCCCACACCGCAGACGTCATCACACAAAAAAATAGTAAAACAAACAACCTTTTAAGATTGTCGTTCCGGATTACGTTCCATTTTGACATTGTTACTGGCATATAATTATAATTAGCACTTAAACTTAACACCTGCCTTATCACCATAAAAATTCAGCTCGCTGACGTTTATATATTAGCGGTGGTTAGCTACAATGTTCTTGCTAAAACAATTGCAGATGTTACTTAACAATGTCAAAAGTATGATAGTGTTCTGTTTTTGACTTTTAAAAATTGACAGAATCCGTTTAAAAATTGACAACCTCTAGAAGATAGCAGGGTAGATTACTGCAACGGATACTTCACAAACCAGTTTTGTTCATTCATTAGATATTCCCTAATCTGTTGTTTTTGTCCTTCCTGATATTTTGCAGAGACGATATCGGCTAAGATCGACGGATCATTCCATCGCTTGGCGATACGCACCAAAGCAAAATAAGCTTTTGCTTCGCCTGCACTTTCCATCAAGGTTTCTTCTGCGATCAGTTTATCCAGTGCTTCCATATATTCCTGCTTTTTTTCTTCGGTATCCAAATCCTCTTTCGATAGGCCTGGTGGATATACCGGAGCGAGACTTACTCTTCTTCTGATACCATAATTGCGAGACAACTGACTATTAATTACAGGGTCGTTAAAAGGATATTTTAAGTTACCGGCATTTCGAGAGAGATAAAGCTCCACACCATCGTTGAACAAGGCTTCTGCCTGCTCAAACAAGCCTAGGTTATTGAGTGCTTCGATTAAGAAAAAATGTACATCGGAATCCCGATAGATCACAATGTGGACATTATTCTTAAAGATTTCCGAAGGGCTCTCCCGATCTCTGGAAAATTTGCGGATTACCCATTCGCCATTTTGAAAATAGTAGGTAATAGCATCTCCACGGTACCTATCCCCTCGATTATGTCCATCTACTTGCAATTGTGCTTCATAACGTCTCATCGCGACCTCCGTCGGCTTTAAATAATAAACAGAAGGTGCTTCATTGGAGAAAAAACGGATCAAGCGGTTGGTTTGGTTACGTTCAAAATCATAAGGCACAATATTGATCAGTACCCGTGTGCGTGTAATCGGGTCGCGCGTAAAGGCCTGTATCCACTCTCCATTCCAATCATCGTTTCCTATTTTATAGCGTCTACCTCCATTATCATAAATAAACGGAATACCGATATTCACGACTTTCTGGTATTCTTTGTTCCAGAGATATAGCTCCATGCTCAACGGAGCAGGTGACGGACATATCATGTTCCAAACCAGATCCTGTTGGTCTGCCGGTACGCCCGGATAAAGAATGTTACCCCAATTGGCTTCATATAAACCATTTACACCGTCGACACCATTTTCCATTAGACTGATCAATCTTGGAATCAATTCATCAAAACTAATGACCGGTATTTCGCCAATTTTATCAAGACTTAAGTCAGGGTCATCAAAATAAGCGACCTGACCATACAGTTTTCCCAGTGTGAGGTAAGTCCATACCTTAAAACGGATCGTTCCGGATATCAACGCGCGGTAATGTGCCTCTTCTATAGCTGCTGGACGCTCTTTTCTATAGGAAATAATCTTGTTCAGATAGGCGTTTGCGTTGACAATCAAATCATAATAAGACCTTGGGTTTGCAAAGCTATTGCCTGGCTTTTCTTTAAAATTATATAAATCCCACAGATCCTGCGGTGCATTCACCGTGGGTTCCAATAAGTCCGTCCGTAAATCACTGAGGAACACTGTTTGATCGGCTAATGCCTGCATCTTGGAAGCGACCCCCATATATCCAGAATACAGCTCGTTCGATTCTTTTACATAATCTTTATCCAGCAAAATATCGTTAGTATCTACTTCAAAATAGCGGGAACAGCTACTCAAAATAAGTACAATAGTAGCCATCCGACAAATTAAAAAACTCCTTCTCATGCTCATATTCTTCATTACAGCTTAATGTTTACACCTAATTTAAATGTACGTGGTAAGGGAATTTTACCATAATCTGCCCCCATATAACTAATCGAATTACTATAAGATGTCACGGGGTCGAGCCCCAGATAATCTGTCCACGTGAATAGATTTTCTCCGGCAATGTACCACTCCGAATTGGACAAGACATTCAAACGATGTTGTCCAAACTTATACGATAACGTGATATTTTCCAGTCTTAGGAAAGACGCGTCTTCGATCCAACGGTTGGAAAAACGTGCATTCTCCATCGGGTCACCATACGCAGCCTGTGGCACATTGGTCTGTTGGCCATCTGCTTGCCATCGACGCAAGGTCGCTTCAGACTGATTCGCATAGCTATCCATACTTTCGATGCTTCTTCGTAGACCGTTGTACATCTGATTTCCTTTGCTAAAACTCAGTAATCCTTGTAAATGGATATTTTTGTAGCGGATGCTGAGCGATGTACCTCCGAAAAGATTCGGCAAGCTGTTGCCAAGCAACGTCTGATCCTCGTTATCGATCACACCGTCTTGATTAATATCGTCAAAATGTGCATCGCCAGCACTGAAATACCGGTTTTTATAATCTTGTAAATCCAAAGCTGTCGCTTCAGCTTCGCTTGATATAACACCTAGGAAATTTGTACCATAAAAAGAAAAAGGTGACGCGCCGACCCGGTTGATACGCGTAACGCCATCCTCTTGCTGATGGAGCATATCCACGCCACCCACCAGGCTTTTCACTTTACTGTTTAAGGTCGACAGGTTTCCTCTCCAGGTTAATGACCAATCCCGATTATCGATAACTGCCACATTCATTTCGACTTCCAGTCCTTGGTTATTTATCGCACCACCATTCATATAGATCCGATCGATTCCGCCTATCGGCGAGACAGGGAATGCATTCAATAAACTACTTGCCCGGTTAAAATAATAGCCCACATTGACATTGAGGCGCTGATTTATTCCGGAGAAAATTAAGTTGGCCTGCCAGTTTTCGTTATCTTCCCACCGAATGCCCTGGTTGGGTATATTCCCCACAACAATACCTGCTAGCTGCCGATACAGCTGGCTTCCGTAGTAGGCCTGTCCGATTTTGGACGAAAAACGGCTGTTACCAGTTTTTGCATAACCAATTTTAAAGACTAGGTTATCTATACTGTTGATATCTTTGAAAAACGCTGTATTGGATAATAGAAAAGATAAATCGGCGGCTGGGAAAAATCCAAAACGGCTGGCATTCGCTCCCGATACCGAGGAACCATCAATACTCAAATTAACATCCAATTCGGCTAAGCTACGCCAGTTATAGTGTGTATAACCGTAGATATTCATCCAATTCCATTGCTCATTATAACCCCAAAACAGCCGCCCGTCATTGTTCACATAGTTGAGGGTACGGTAGAAATCTGAACTGGTGTTTCTTCCACTTCCGGCATCATACTCCTGGGAAGTCAGTAAACCCTGTACACCTCCGCCAAAAATGGCCTCATCCCGATCCCAATTTTTCTGATAGGTTCCATAGAGATTCCATGAGATATTGGAAGCCTGTCCGGCTCCAGCTCTTGCTGTATTCAACGCTATTCCATCTTCCAGTGGTAAAATGGTACTGCTGGATAATCCGGGGATAAAGGTAGATTGTCGGGTGTAATTGGAAAAAAGCCCCAAAACTGCATTCAAACGGAATTGCTGAGTTGCTTGATACCCTAGGTTTGCTTGAACGAAAACATCGTATATATCCGATTTAAAATCACCGGTTTGCAATAATGCCAATGGATTGGAAACACCAAACTGCCCAACACCGTCCAGCTCTGGAAGAATATTATTGTCCGCATCTTTTTGATAAGGGCTTAGAATAGGGGCTCTAAATAAGGCGGAGATCAATGGATTGGTAGCATATAGTATCCCTTGCTCCTGCATGCGAGTGGTGTTGTACGTCACGGCGGTAATTGCTTTCACGTCAAACTTTCCGCCCAAATTAATGCTGGCATTTAAACGCGTGCTGTACCGGGTAGTCGCTGTTTGATCTAACGTTCCTTGTTGATTCAACACGCCCAACGATAAATCGTATTTCGCAACGGCATCACCGCCTTTGATACGCAAGTGGTTGTCGGTCACGAATGCATTTCGATAGATGACATCTTGCCAATCTGTCGCATTATTATATAGGAAATTATAATAATAATTCGGATCGTCCCGTAGAAAAGGGAATCTAGCCAATAATTCTCCCATATCCTCATATTGTGTCATACCCACCGTTCCTAACAAACTTTTATACGCACTACCTTCCAACATGGGTATCGTATTATAGTTATGTGCCAAACCGTAGTGTCCTCGATATTCCACCACCGTTTCCAGATCATCGGAAGAAGAAGTCTCCAGAAGAAGAACTCCGTTCGAGCCTAAAGACCCATATTTTGCCGTTTCTGCCCCCTTCAACAAACGGATGTGCTTGATATCATTCAATGCAAATGGTGCAAACATTCCTCTGGAATAACCTCCAATAATAGGAGAATTCCCTAAATCCGGTAGAAAAGGGATACCGTCAACAACAATCAAAGGTGTATTGTCGGCATCAAACGAGCGAACTCCCCGAAAATTCAGCATCCCTCCTTCGGTTACCATACCACTTTTATTTAACACACGTAAACCCGCCATTTCTCCGGCAAGCACCTGCTCAATATCGACAGCTCCTGAACGGAAGTCAACGTCCGCCAATACGCTATTATTCTTGTCAGAAAACGCACCTTCTACAATGTTGACATAATTTGTCCGTCCTTCTCCGACCAGTGTTATCTCAAACTCTGTACGTCCTAGGATTTCGACAATTGACTCATAGTACCCAGGGCTCCACACTCGAATAGTGGTGGCACCATTGTCCACCTCATCTAATGTAAAGGATCCGTCTTTCTGGGTACGGACATTGGACGTTGTGTTCAGGACGGTCACAATGGCATCCGGTATCGGTTGTTTGTCGTAGTTACTAACAACCTTTCCGGTAATGGTCGTCTGTGCAAACGCTGGAACAACTCCAAACGCCAGTGCTATAAACAATAGCAAGTGCCACATCCCTTTCTTCGTTATATTCGTCATATATTCAGCTAATATTCGGTTCATTAATAATTATTTTCTGTTGGGATCAATGCCCAGTGATACAGGTCGACACGCTCGACATTTCCCCTACCCAATCCTGCAAATTCCACTTTAATCGTAAAGGTGGTCATATCTTCGCCCTCGATGTTAATCGGACCTACCAGCCCACCCCAACCATTATACCTGGTGCCGGGCACTGTATTGGTGCTACGGTCATAGTGCCAAGGTGTAGCCGGTTCCACATTCAAATTCTGGGCTATTTGCTGGTCATTTACATAAACATTGATAAAAGGATGATCCGTATGCTTAACCCCCATATACAGGTTATACTCTCCGGGCGGTACTTCTACCACCTTATATCCGGTCGATCCGTCCTCGTTTCGTTCTAACATAATCGGAGTAAATTCAATAGATGCCAGTTTACCATCGTTCAGATCGCCCTCAAATCGTAATATACGATAGGTCAACTCCACTCCTATGGGCGGGAACGTTACCCGATCCTCGTCTCTTGGCTCTATACTGGTGACATTATTTAGCGTAAATAAGGCATCTTTTTCAGCATCCGGAACAAATTCCCAATAATGGAACAGTTGTTTGATCATGTCAATATGTACATTGTTCGGAATCTTTAAGTGCGTAACCTCATAGATACGTCCGTTACTCATCCGCTTGTAGTCACTGTCCACTACTTGTACGCTCGGCTTCCAAAGCTTTCCAAAAGCCGAAGTAATGTCTCCCTCAGATACATCTTCTATTAACCTATTGTAAAAGATTGCTTCTTTGATCCAAGTATAGGCCGTTAAGGAGTCTGTTTCCAAGAATTCTTTTCCGAACTGATCGTATAGAGTGCCTAAATTCTCGAAACAATTTTCAATCACCTGGTTGCTAGGCAGAAACATGGTCACATTGGCAAATTCCGAACGGATATTAGCTCCTTCAAATATCGGGTTGGTGATCACATATACCGAGTCATAAACAGTATTGCCCGTAGGGTCTACTCCTATTGGGATACTGTTCTCCAGATCAAAAATGGTATCATTCATAGCGAGGATCGTATCTCGGATAATCGAATAATCGCTACCCAACGCTTCAATGTATTCATAAATACTTAGATCTGGTGTCAACAACTGGCTGATCTCGTGTACCACACCATTTTGACAAATCTGGTTGCCTTTAACAACGGTTGCATCACCTACCCGAATCATTTCACCTTCTTTCGCAACAGTAAGGTATTTTCCGTTAAAGGTCATGACACGCACACTGCCTTTGAGTTTGGTATTATCATACATAAGGCTGTTGATATGATAACGCAGGATAAACTTGCTATCCTCCCCCAATTCATTCAATTCGGCCATTTTTTCGTTAGAAACCGCCCAAATGGTTAGGTTTTGATCTCTGCTTAATTCTTCTGCCAATCCGTACTCTTCCAGTTTGGCTACAAAATCGCTGTACTGAGGTTGTGTTTTTAAATAATCCAGGAGATTCAGTGAAGACACGTTAGTCTCTTCCTCTCCATAATGGGAATTCCAGCTCTTTTGGCAGCTCGTAAGAACAGTAAATATGCATACTGCTGCATAAATAATCTTTTTCATAACGGTAAGGTTTAAATTATTCTACGGGATCAAATTGCAGATGGTCCATCGTGATTAAATGGCCATCTAACGATAGTATACGCAATGTATGATCTGTTGTTTCTGTAAATTCTATTGTACCCAATACCTGTGTCAGATTTCGCTCTTCCCGGGAGTTAGAAATGACCAAACGCGGATAGAGCATTTCGTTATCGAGGACAAAAGCACAAATCCCCGTATTTGAAGACTGTCTTGGACTCGGCCATACAAAGGTAATCCTGTATTTCCCTTTGACGATAGTCGGTAGTTTAAACTCAATCCACCCCGACTCGCCCAATTCGGCACGGAGATGATCGTGATTTATCAAATTGTACCAGTTCCCTTCTGCCGGTCTATTGTTCCGATAGATCAGCACATTCTGTTTATACTCCGGGCGTGCAGACCAGGTGATGTTCGTCAGCTCACTCGCCGTGAAGGTTTTATTGTACTGCGACCCTAGGTTGGGATTTCGGTACTGGCTCACATTGGCCTCGATATCGGGATAATCTGTAAATTCCCAGATCAGCTGAACCTGCTCTGGTAAAAACAACGGCATCCAGTTGTCTACCTCGTGGACAACACCATTTTTACAGGCGATGTTCATTTCGAGGAAGGAAATAGATTCTCCGGTCTCGATATCTTCATTGAGCACTAACCCAGAACCACTTTCAGAAACCTTGATCAATTCATTCGCTGCCATCGTTTGGATGTTCATTTTAACTGCATTTTCAGGGAATTGCCCCAAATCGTTATACGAGCGCTGTTGGTCTAAAAGGTGGTACGCCACATACTTATTCAACGGATTAGTCGGCTGCGTATAATCTGACCCTGCCGATACTTCCAGTCTCTCTAATAAATCCTGTAAACTGTGTATACCTTCTTTGGCATAAGTCTCATTGCTGACGACAAAGGCCGTATACTTAAATCGTTGCTGAATCGGGTTTCCCAACGGATCAGTAGTTTCGGTATAAACGGTTGCTAACCGTTCTTGGTACCCTGTCATGTCCACCAGTTCCCGGAACAAACTCCATCTTTGCCCCTCTTCTAACCGATCATAAACCGTTTCAACCAGCGGTATTAATACATCATCAATACTGTGGATGATACCGTTGGTCGCTTTAATATCATAACTGTTAAATCTTGACACCCCATTCAGATAAACCGCTTCCAATCCTCCATCTCTAAATTCGACGAATAGGTTATCGTTTGTTGCATTCAGATCGTTGATAGCACCACTTTGGAATTCGGCAAATTCGATTGCTACCCCAGGTATCAGATGATAGCGCACCAAATAAGCTGCGTCTTCTTCTGTCATATCCGATACAGTGTTGATATTTAGGACATTTAAATAGCGTTCTACCCCTTCGTTAACCGGTACAAAATGCGTATATACTGCATCTATATTCAGCGTATTGTATAGGTTGGCTTTTTCCAATACTTCTACCCAAAGGCTGTATTTCTCTTCATTATTTTTCAGGTAAAGTGCGATCGGTGTTTCCTCATATGCCGTATAGGTATTATCCTCGAAAGCATCCTTGCAGGAACTCACCCAAGTCACCATCCACATCAGAAAAATCAGGATGCCCCAGTTTCGTGTTTGTCTTTTCGCATTCATCTTTCTCTTAATTTAAATGTTCATAATAGGGGTTCTGTACTAAAAGTCTGTTGAAGCGTAATTCATCGATATGAATCGGCAGGTAATGTGCATTTTCATTCATTAGCTGCGCTCGAATCACCGGTGCAGAAGCTCCCGGATTACCCGCCAATATTTGCTCGATGAAATATTCCTTATATCGATAGTTGTCTCGTTGTGCAACACGCAACAGGTCAAACCATTGTTTTCCTTCCGCCAAAAACTCTTTTGCTCTTTCTTTCAATAGTGCGTCCAGCATCTGTAACTCGGTATTGCCTGGATCCAATGGTCTGGATATCCCTGCCCGGGAACGAATAGCTGTGATAAGTTCTAAAGCAGCTGGGTAATGGCTCTCCCCTTTCATGATCAAGGCCTCGGCTTTCATCAAGTAGATATCTGCCATCCGGTACACAATCCAGTTTTGATCACTGAACGAGCGGGCTACTCCTGTATTCGCCTCTGCCCCCAGATATTTCCAAATTTTTAAATCGTTGGCATAAGTAGCACCTTGTCCGCGGATATCTTCGCTATCTTGGGCGAACAATGCAAGAGCATGGTTGGATATGACCCAATTAAACGAAGCACCAAATATATCCATCAGGCTGTTGTTCTGTGCCTTCGAGTTATCAAACTGGATCTCAAAGATTCCTTCATTGGTATTGCCCTCGCTAAAGATGGTAAACCAGTTGTTGTTAGTATTCACCCGCCCTTGAATCAGCCCGACACGTCCGGATTCCAGTACGGCATTGCAGGAAATAATCGCTTTATCATACTCTGCCATCCACAAATAGACATCTGCCAACGTCGCGTGAATAGCCCATTTAGTTGCACGTCCTTTTGTTTCCCATACCATCGGCCAAGTTTCTTTGCTGTTGTCAAGAGCCGTGGTCAAATCATGTTCAATTTGGTTTAGAATCTGCTCTTTAGAAGATTTTGCAACTTCGTAAGCTTCATCATCATTCATATAAGGCTCTAAAATCAATGGGGCCTCTCCGAAAGTTCTAACGATATAGAAATAGCTCAATGCTCGAAGAAAATACGCTTCGGATAAATAGGACTGCATGACGGCCTGATTGAACGAGGGATCTCTGTCCACCACATCCGGCGCATATTTTAAGACCATATTGGCGTAATTGATAATCTGATAAAAATTGCTCCATTTCACCAAGTCATTGGAAGGGAGAATGGAGAAGCTTTTGAGACGCCACAGATCTAGCGCAAAAAAACCACCTAAGCTCAACGTATTGCCACGCGCTTCTCCAAAAACCAACATATTGTTTATCGATTTTTGAAGACCGACATAAGCCGCTCCCAATACTGCTTCTGCTTCTTCTTTATTTGCCCAATAATCATCGGTGACCTGTTGGTTTTCCGGCTTCAATTCCAACCATTTTTGGCAGGAGCTGCTTACAAGCAGAACCATGATCATGATGAGGCTATATCCTATTTTCATAATTTCCCTATATTAAAAGTTTACATTTATCCCCAATGCATATCGACGAGGCCGGGGGGTATTGGCATTATCCTGACTTAACATGTACACATCAGTGGAGAGTGATACTTCAGGGTCTTGTCCCGAATATTTTGTCCAGGTATACACATCCTGTACAGTCGCAAATACATCAAACCGTGTTACGCCAAAACGCTCAATCAACGACTTAGGCAACGAATAGCGTAATGATATCATCTTCAATCGTAAGAAAGAAGCATCTTCTACAAAGCGATCAGATCCAAGATAGTTGTAACCTTCGCCATATAAAGCTCTCGGAATCATACTGGCATCGCCTTCATTACGCCACCGTCCTAACACGGCAGTACTTTGATTGGCTGTTCCCCGCATATTCTCGGTACTGATACGTACATTGTTCACGACTTTCTGTCCGAAGCGTCCATGAAAAAAGGTACTCAAACGGAATCCTTTATAGCTAACGTCTACACCGCCCCCTGCTGTAAAAAGAGGCATGGCATTTCCCAAATAAACAATATCATACTGGTTGATGACGCCATTGCCATCAATATCCTGATACTTGGCATCCCCCGCAAACACACGCCTGTCACCATTGTGCATAAAAACAGCTTCGCCGTCAAGATTCCGAATGACCTCCCCACTGAGATCTCGCGCATAGGTGTCTTCTGTATTTTGGTATACACCTAAATACCGATAGCCGTAGAACGATCCCAATGGATTGCCTTCTATAATCTTATGGGCATAATTGCCGTTATCAAAATCGTACCGTTCAAATTCCATATTATCCGGCAATTCCAGGACGGTATTTCTATTTCTCGAGATATTTAGATGACTGAAAGATAAACTAAAATCTTTGCTACGAACCGCATCAATATTCATAATCAACTCCCATCCTTTGTTTTCCATTTTACCGGAGTTGTAAAAGCTCATTGTTGCGAAACCGGTAGAGGTTGGTAATTTCACATCTTTCTGTAGCAAGTCGGTGGTTACGCGGTTATAGATCTCTCCGGTAATAGTCAATCTGTTCTTGAAGAAAGCGAGATCAACCCCAAGATCTGTTTGTGTAACCGTTTCCCATTTGAGGTTATCAAGCTGCATGGATACCGGCCTAATCGCTGCCATATCCATATAACCCGGTGTAATCGGCTCAAATATCCCCAAGTAGGTATAGTTGCCCCGCGGTGAGTTACCGGTTTTACCCCAGCTATATCGCAGTTTGACCATATCAGTTATGCCTAATTTCTTGATAAATTCTTCGTCTCCAAGTTGATAGGCCACGCCTAATGCTGGAAATCCCTTCCATCGGTGTTGTGCAGAAACAGCTGTACTGGCTTCCCAGCGATACGTTCCGTTGATCAAATATTTATTCTTATACCCGTAATGTAAACTGGATATCACACCGATATCCCGCCCCATCGAGTTACCGGACCCCATTCGTGCGATGGCACCTCCCGATGTTGGGTCGCTCAATGAGGACGAAGCATTTCCTGACGTCTCACTGGCATAACTAAAGTTTCTCGATTCCCTGGTTTGCACCAAGGCTGCTCCGACGATGCTGTGATTCTCTTGAAAGTTCTTGTTGTAGATAAATTTGTTTTCTGTTGAAATGTGTAAATTGTCGGTCAGGGCATCTGCACTTCTATTGAAGAACGGATCTGTCCAGATTACTCCCGTCACCGATTGTGGCAAATACTTCCTGTTTTTAGTGGAACGTGTATCAAATCCAACCGTACCGGTATACTGTAATTCGGGAAGAATCTGATATTGTGCTCTAAAAATGACACGCGCTTGCTCTCCGGAAGTTTTATTGACCGATTCGTTGACCATGGCTACTGGGTTGAACATAGCATCTCGCTCATCTCCAATGAAGCTTCCCTGAAAATTAATCCTGGGCGTAAAGTATTCATCGGTATAACTCCCGTGGTCATCAATAAAATACGGACTCATATTGGGCATTTTTGTCATCGCCATCCCTCTCGGTGTCTGTACTTTTCCCGTCCAAAAGTTATCCCGGTTACTTAACGAATACGACATATCCGCGTTGATATTGAATTTATTGGAGAACTTATAATTGACGCTTATCAAGGTATTGTAGCGGTTCAGTTGGGTGCCTTTTGTCGTCCCGACATCGTTCAAATAACCTAAGGATACCCGATAAGTAGCTTTATCCCCACCGCCACTGATCGACAAGGAGTTGTCCACAAAATGTCCGACTTGGGTCACTTGATCTAACCAATTGGTATTTTGGTTATACTCTTTAAAGTAAACCCAAGAAGGATCATAGTTGATTTCCTGTGTGTTGTATAACAACGACAGGTAGGGAAATGCCTGCTGATATCCCAAATCGTTGACAGAATTCCAGATTGCGTCTTGTATCATGGCAACATATTGCCCGCCATCCAACATCGGGATGGTTTCTGCCTCCCGTTTAACATCCACTTTACTGGAAAATGCAAATTGGGTTTTTCCCTGCCGGCCTTTTTTCGTAGTAAAAAGCAGGACGCCATTCGCTCCTCGAGACCCCCATATGGCGGTCGCTGCTGCATCTTTCAGTACTTCAATCGATTCGATATCCATCGGAGAGATATTGATCAACGCGCCAAAATCTTCATCGTTGGCTGTAGAGAAGTTAAAATCGTCGGCAATCTCCGTTGGATAGGGTACACCATCCACAACAATCAAAGGCTCCGAATTCCCATTGAGTGATGAAGTTCCCCGAATACGGATGGAACTCCGAGCGCCCGGGTCGGCACTGGAAATAATATCGACATTAGCCAGACGTCCCTGTAAACCGCTTTCAATCGAAGCAAAAGGCATGGTTTCCAAAGCTTTCATATCGATGCTCTCCGTTGCGGAAACTTGATTCCGATAGGAAATTCCCATGGCATTACGCTTCTGCTCTCCGGCTCCGGTTACCACAATCTCTTCGATGGATTTATCGTCAACCTGTAACGTAATGTTGATTTCCTCTTGCCCAGTATACGGTATACGCTGTGAAAGGTAGCCTATACAGGCAACAACAATCGTCAAATCATTTTCTGCAGGCACCTCGACACTATATTGTCCTTGGGCGTCCGTAGAAGCTCCTCTTAAATTTCTATTATCTTTGTTTTCCACAAAGACCGAAGCCCCCTGTAGCGGCTCACTTCCCTGACCTTTTATATTCCCCGTCAATACGCGAGATGACTGACCGAGAGCCAAAGAAATAATGCTAAAACATGTTATTAAGGTTAATATATATCGCCTCATTTATCTTTTTTTAAATGCTAAACCTATAAATATTCTAATCCGCTATCGTTTTAATAATTTGTTTATCCGATAAACGGCTCCGTCACTGAATACCTGTGGGAAGTCATTGATAATCGGAATAACTGCGTCATCCTTATCGGTCAGCTCCAAATAGGTTCCCCCATCGACGAGACTGATTTGTCGGTACTCGGCTACCCCAGTTCGCAGTGCCGTATCCCATGTACCTTGAATGCCAAAGCCTGGAAAAGGATAATCACTCAGTGAGTTATCGGGCACCGATACAAAATAGGCCTTTAAATATTCCGCAAGTTCTGTGTTATCTGTTGGGATCGTGCCGTCTTCTAATCCCTGCAATACAGCCTCATTACTCGGTGCAAAGAGTAGAAAGCGATTCCCAAAAAGGAAGGATAGCGAATTGCCCACCTGCATCAATCCGGCACGGGCCAATAATTTGGAAAACTCCGCATAAGGATATAGAATGTTTGCCGGAGATTCAGCACCGATCAACGTCGATTTAATGCTCCTGATCTCGCCCCCCATTGCCATCTCGGTATCCAAACTTACGCCATTGTACCAGTCGCCGGCAATATTGGTTACAGTTATATCTTCCTGATCATTGTATGCGGATGTGGAATATACTTTTCCATCTATCACATAAATATAGCTGTAAGGATTACGTGTACGGTACACTTTCTTCTCCTGTAGGGAGCTAATCCGGTCGTATATAATATGGTCTGAAATAAAATTCTCCATTTGGTTTTCAGACAACGGTATCAGCACGCCTTCTGCGTTTTGAACGAGAATTTCTTCATCGCCAAATACTCTTGGATTTCCGTCTGTCCAGAACAACTGGCTATCACCGATATACGTATCAAAAAGAACCTCATTACTAGGAACAAAAAGGGTAAAGTCGATCTCTCTACTTGCAAGTGTTTCATACAGTCCGGATTTGAATAGCATATACATAAACATCCGGTATTTTGGATTCCGAAATGCTGCTCCGGTAACACTATTGAACATATCCGGCACCAATACCCTATCTAGACCGTAGAAAGCTCCATTGGAAGCGATTGCTTTTTGCTGCACATCCGTATTTGGATCAAACACGATAGGCGTTCCAAACGTTGCTTTGATATCTGGATTCTTACCAATTTCAGAAGGAAAGACAATATTTCCGGTATACACGTGGTTATACATTAGCAACAGTAGAGGCAATAGGTCTACTTGATCCAACGATGTGTAGTGTTCGGCCATATAGGCATCAAAGAAACCTTGCAGTGCCTGATTGTCTGGTGCAAACACATTAAACCCTCTGTAGGTTAGACCAGCTAGGTCAAAATAAGCAACTGCATCTGGGAGTCCAAAGGTCGTCCATTCGGATGCGATGGACGGCAACGAACCGTGGGACACATTAAAGAGGGAATCACCCGCCATACCGTAGTCACGGCTTGTCTCTTCATCGTAAGTAAACGTCCGGTAGCGATCGTAAATGGCTAGAAAATCGCTATATTCCGGATATTCTTCGAGCGTTGCATACAAGGTTTTTAATGGTTTCAAAACTTCGTCTACGATGTATACATATCCGTTATCTGTTGGGATAGCATACTCGGTTACACCGGCATTTCCCACATTAAAACCATCGCTTCCTTTCCAAGTGCCACTACCAAAGAAATACTCGTAATTGCCAGCTGCATCGATTCCTTTGGTTTGAAAATGTGTTTGGGACAACATCGGCAAAAAGCGATCTTTGTTGAAAACTTTTCGCTGTCTTCCCGTAATCTGATCTAGCTCTAGACTAATGGAGTCTGAGCTACGTGTGCGGTGTTTGTAATAGAGACCAGCTCTATTGGGTTCTCTCGCCTCACTGCCGTTTGGCTGATAATTTGCCAACATGTCTTTGCTGTAGGCATAGTAGACCAGATGATATCCAATCAACTTTTTCAATTCTTGCAGCGGAACTTGTGCAACGGAAGACCAATTGTTTTTGGCCAGGTATCTTTGAAAAGCTTCATCAGAAGGAGCAAAAATCGTCGCAATGGTTTTCCCATCAAGGACTTCTTTGAATCCTGCACGCTCCACACCTTCCAAGAACAAGGTAAACTCTCCTCTGTCTACCAAAACCTCCCAACTATTGCCTTTCAGCCAATCTGGGCGCTCATAATGTGAGATTAGTTCTTTCTTAGAACAGGCCACAAGACAAGCTGCAAACACACCGATCGTGTATAGTAACAATCTTCTCATAGATTAATTGGTTTATCTAAATCGTTAGTTGTTTATAAATTCTATTTGTTCGTATTATTTTCTTCTGCTAGACGGTGCAAATACACTTCTATATTCAAGTATCCATCGTATTTTTGTTCTGTACTTGGTTGTAGTGCATCGGAGGGATTATTATTATCCAATCCCAATCGATCTTCCCATACGTCCGGTATACCATCGTTATCGGTATCTATAGCCGCTGATCCGCTTGCCATATCCCCCAGTCCTCCATTTGCCAAAGGCAAATCATTCTCCTCAAAAACATATAACCCTAACTTGCCGATGCTCTTTAGTTCTTGAATTAAAAAATCATCTACCGGATCTCTCTTCGGAAGAACAGCCCCAGCCTCTTTCAGTAGATACAGATAGGCTTCTTGGGCATTCATTGCCGGTGACACAGAAGGATAATTGGCATAGTCAGCTTTCGTTTTAAAATTTTCCGATTGTAATCCTGGGTACCACTGATCGCTTTCTTCAATCAAATCACCATCGAGCCGGCCATTTTTATTATTGTCGTAATAATTACCTGCCTGATATACATTGAAATTCTCGTTTCCCCTCGAAAATGGCGTGCGTTTGGTTTCTGGTGTAGCAGGACCGCCAATAAAATAGTTGTTCAATATCAACGCGTTGGATATTGCCGCAGACCCTCCGCCCAAAATATAGGCATCGGCAGATATACTATGCGCTTCCTGTGTCTTATTAGCATTGCCAAAATTATAGACAACGTTATTGACAAACTCACTGACTCCTTTTACTTTCGGATTACGGGTTTTGTTACTAATATAGAGCGATTTCAATATGGACACTTTACCTCCCGTTTGCATCAACCCACCTGCGGAATGATTATATCGATGAAGTCCTTGTGCGATGATACAGTTTTGGAGCGTTATACTATCGGGTTCCAATCCTTTCTTATCCCAACTGACAGAGAAAACTTCGTCTAATCCCCAGGAAAACGACATATGATCTAGGATTATATTTCGACCGTTCGCGATACCAGATGCATCCTCATTTTTCCCCGCGCCTGCATGCGTACCCAAACGAATCCGTAAGTAACGTGCAATGGTTTCATTCGCACCCGAAAAGGAGACCTTTCTTCCGTACAAGACGACCCCGTCTCCAGGAGCAGTATGTCCCGCAATCGTGGTATGCGGTGCAATCGTTATGTTATTTTTTAAATGGATTACACCGGCAACGCGAAAAACCACAAAGCGTCCGGGCTGGCTTACTGCATCGCGAAAAGAACCTGGTCCCTCGTCCGCAAGGGTCGTTACCGTATAAACTTCTGGGGTTGCAAATCCTCTTGCTCCTTGCGCAAAGCGCCCGAAACCTTCTGCTCCGGGGAAGGACAGCAATTGCTGTGCCTGTGTGACAACACAGCAGGCAACCAAAGCACCAGTAAATAATCCTTTAATCAGGTTCCAAGCTCTCCTCATCTTAGTTAGTTTAAAAATGTAGTTTATATTTGGCGTTTACTTCGTTACCACCGCTTTGGTTAAAAGCAGTGTTTCGCTACCTCAATTATAAGGTCAAATATAGAGGGGAGTTTGCTTTTTCACTTTTAAAAATTGACGCAATTCATTTAAAAATTGACAAAATCACTAATTGAAAAGGATTTTATTTAAAACTTGCTTTTTAAATAATCAGAAGGAGAAACTTTATACTTTTCCTTAAAACAAGTGCTGAAATATCCCGAACTGTTGAAGCCAATTTTATAAGCAACTTCTGTGACAGTAAGCTCGCCGGTATCCAATAACTGCTTTGCTCGTTTTAGTCTAATATCTTTGATAAACTCAACCGGAGACATGTTCGTTAAGCTTTTCAGTTTTTTATAGAACGTGGTTCTTCCCATGGCCATAGCATTGACTGCCGTATCAATACTAAATCCAGTGTCCGACATCCCCTTCTCAATAAGTTGGATCACTTCCCGCAAAAATGCTTCGTCTTTCGAGGTAATGATAACTTCCTCCGGTTCCAGCTTAAGTACTGTTGGCTGCTCCACCATCCCCTGAACAAGTTTTTGCCTGTTTTTCAAAAGATTAGATAGCAAATGCTTAACATAATCGATATGAAAGGGCTTCGTGATGTAAAAATCAGCACCATAAGAAAGTCCTGTTATCTGATCTTCAATAGCTGATTTGGCCGTCAACAATATAATCGGTATATGACTGGTCTTTACATCATCTTTTAGCTGTTTCAACATCTCAATTCCGTCTGTTCCCGGCATCATAACATCCGAAACAATCACATCCGGGATCAGTTTTGTTGCTTTTTGATATCCTTCCTGACCATCGCCTGCTTCGTATACATTGTAAACGGCTCTAAATTCGCCGGCAATAAAGCGCCGCAGTTCAGGATTATCTTCTACAAGAAGCAAGGTAGGCTGTTCGTTTCTATGATAATCTTCCACAAGGGGTTCCTTTTCATCAGACTCCATATCGGTATAGGGTATATCATGGCCCCCGACCGCATTTTCTTCTTGCAGATCAGCAGGACTAAAATGATCATTGCCTGTCAAAAGATTCACGGCGAACGTCATTCCGGTTTCCTCATTCCTTTTGGCATATATCGTTCCGCCATGCAGATGTATAATATCCTTGGACAGTGCCAAACCTATTCCTGTTCCTTTAAAGGTTTTATCCCGCACGTTACCACCTTCATAATAGGGTTCAAAAATAACTTCGAGTTGATCCGCGCTGACTCCATCTCCTTCATCAATCACCTGCACCTGTACATTTTTTCCATTTTTTTCGATGTGGATGATAATGCAGCTGTCTTTAGGTGAAAACTTGATGGCATTGGAGATCAGATTGAAAAAAACAATATCCATTTTCTCCTCATCACACCACACATAGACATCTGGTTCAGAAGCTTTCAACTCCAACGAAATCCGTTTATCTTCCACGATATCTGCAAAATTATCCAGTAACTGCTGCATAAAGCCCACCAACTCCACCCGGCTTATGTTGAGCTTTGCTTTCTGTGCCTGTATTTTTCGGAAATCCAGCAACTGGTTCACAAATCTAACCATACGGTCGGTATTCTTATTCGCTACATTTAAGTACTTCATTCCTTTTTTTGAGAGACTCTCGTTCTGTCTGATCTTGAGCAGCGGATTAACGATTAGTGTTAAAGGCGTTCTTAATTCGTGGGAGATATTAGTGAAGAATTGTATTTTCAATTCCGCCATTTTCTTCTCAATGGCTATTTTATGTTTCAGGCGAATCATCGTGAAAACAATCCTGCGGATTATTTCTAAAGCACAGATTGCCAAGACAACATAGCAAAATATAGCCCAGCCACTTAGCCACCAAGGCTTCTTAACGATGATAGATATACTTTTCTCCGGTACATTCTCAAAATGGCCGTTGGTTGCCGTTTTCACGCTGAAGGTATAACGTCCGGGAGGAATTTTTGTATAAGTTGCTTTCTTCTGATTCTTTACATAATGCCAATCTTTATCATACCCTTCCAATATATAAGCATAGGATATATCATCCGGAATTCTATAATCTAAAACCGCGTATTCGATAGTGATAACATTCTGATCATGATTCAGGACCATTTCATCCGCATAATTGATAGATGTCTTCAGCGGCGATTCGGGATCCTTAATATCTATCTCTTTATTGTATAGCTGAATACCCGTGAAGACCATATTTCCGGGAAATTTCTCATTCACAATCTTATCTGGATAAAACGATATATAACCGTCGATACCTCCAAAGAAAATCTCTCCCTTATCTGTTTTGAGACATGCAGCTTCAGAAAACCCGATTCCGGGCAGCCCGTTGTAGGTGTTATAGTTTCTAAAGTCTTCTGTTTCTAGATTCATGACTGCAATACCATTCTCCGTGGTCATCCAAAGATGCCGCTGGTTATCTTCGATGATACTTAGTATGATATCATTGGGTAAACCCTGCTCTTTGGTAAAGGCCTTAAATTTAAGTTCCTCCCCAAATTGTCCGGGCTTGTTCAGTACTTTATTCAAACCTCCGCCAAATGTACCAACCCAAACTTCGTCGTCTTTCGATCTAAAAAGATACATGATATCGTTATTTCCTAAACTGTTTTTATCCCCGGATATTTTTACGGTTGGAATAAATTCTATCTTGTCAGGATCCTCGTCCGGATCAAACCGCAAAAGACCATCGGTGGTTCCCAGCCATATTTTTTTATCCGGACCTTCCAAAGCATGTCGTATAACGTTAAACGTCCGCTTAGGATAGTTCTTAAATGAATTGTCAACGTTCTTAAAGCTGACCTTTCCTCTATCTTCTACCAATAAGTTTGGTCCTTTCTGAAACGTACCGATCCACAACCTACCCTTGTGATCTTCTGTAATGCTATAAATTTGATTACTGCTCAAACTCGTTACATCATTCGGATCGTTCTCATATCGAATAACTTTGTATTTTGTTCGCTGTTCATTTTCAGGTTCTAGTTTGACCAACCCATAACCTTTTGTTCCGATCCAGATATTTTTATTCCTATCTTCTGTTATACAGTAAATGCTACCTGCAATTTGGTCATCCTTCAGGACATGGACGTCTCCGTTTTTGTGAAAATATACATCTCCACTTTTATTGGTAATCCAGATTTTTCCGTCAGTGTCCTGCATTAAGGCCCGTATTTCATTATCAAATCTTCCGGGAGAAGTATTTACCGGTCGTCTATGCCGGAAATTATCAGAAAAAAAAGTAACTTTATTCACTCCCCCGTTTCTTGTACAGAACCATAAAACACCTTTTTTATCTGAATATGCCGCTACGACATTGTTAGAAAACAGCCTGCTACCATCTTCCGGATTGTTATAAAAATAAGATAGCTTGTTTTCGTTTCTTTCGTAATAACCAAATCCTCCACCTTTCAAACAAACCCATACCATATCATTAACATCTTCAAAAACTTTAAAACTCCTGTCGTTTATGAATCCTTCTTTGATCATAAAGGGCAGGTTATGTTCTTTTTTATGCACAAAAGAATGGAATGAATTGCTTGATGGATCATATAAAACTGCCCCGTCTTTTTCCGGCTCTAGCCAGATATTTCCTGTCCGATCTTCATAAATGGATAAGTAGGTCACTTGGCTATTTTTCTGCTGCAGGGTTCCATTTTGGTAATCATAGATAGTTAATCCCTGATTTGGCGTCGTTAAATATATTTTTCCTGTCTTGGAGATTAGCATATCGGAAATCTTGCCCTTCAGTATTCTTTTTTGTGAAAAGGTTTTAGATGTAGGCTCATACTGCACTAAAATACCGTCTACAGTGGCAAAGAACAACCGTCCTTCTGCATCAGCAGATACTTTAGTGAAGTCAAGATTATTACCATACACTTGATTTTTAGACCCGAGATAGGGAATATATCCCTTTCCCTCTTTGGTTAAGCTTATTAATCCTCTTGTTGTTCCGAACCAAATCCCTTGTTGGAGATCTTCGAATATGAAATTGACGTTATTGCCTAGATAAGCCGTTTCCATACTATAGTTTACAACGAGCAATTCTCCGCTACCCAAATCTGAAACGCAGATCGCACCATGATCTTCCGTCGTTAACCAAACATCACCGTTCGTCATCGGAACGATTTCTGCAATAAACACATGCTCCAGACTTGCTCCTTTTTCTGTTACGATGACTGGCAAAAATTCTTCTTTGCGCTTGTCAAACCGATATACTTTCTTATCGTATGTCTTAACCCATAGATATCCACGCTTATCTTCAACTATTTCCCTTATTTTATTGTTTTTTAGAGAGGAACTATCTCCCGGTCTGGATTTATAGATAACAAACCTATTCCCATCATATCGGTTCAATCCATCCCAAGTCCCGAACCATATAAAGCCTTCTGCATCTTCCAGTATACACGAAACACCGTCATGAGACAAACCATTTTCTGTAGAATAGGTCTTGAACCTGGGTTCCCGCACAATTCCCAAAGCGTGAAACATATTGATGAACAATATCAATATTACCGCACCCAGCGCTTTCTTATTTTTTCTACTCATCTATATTGGTTTACAATGCTATCCTCGTTTCGGTTTACAGCTTCTAAATATAGACATTCTCCAACATCATGCATCATGGGGTGTCCTGTTCTGTGTTGTATTAAAAAAATAGGCTGCTCCATAGGGAACAGCCTGTCGAAAGTAAATAACCTAAACGCTGAATAATATTAATATCCGGGATTTTGCATAGCCGTTTTCTCGGCTGCTGTCAATGGGCGACCATCTACATGAATATTATCCAAAAAATCTTGTGGAATCGGGCGTACATAATGCTTGTTTTCTTGTGGTCTGGCTTCGTTATGGAATACCTCATTCCGCTTGATCAATGTTTTGGTACGTGCCAAATCTTCCCACCGCATCAATTCCCCCACAAGTTCGCGTGATCGCTCGTTCAAGATAAATGCTAAGAATTTCTCCTGACTTGAATTAACGCCCAACACATCATAGAATTGATCCGTTGCATCCAGAATATCTGCCACCGAGTTCAAAATCATCGCGTTTTCCGTAGCCGCTGTTGTTTCCGCTATATTGTTCGATTCGTAGTAAGTATTTCTATCAGAATAGGATACAAAGGCATCTGCCGGAACAATCGAATTAGTTTTGTATGCTACACCGCCATCTACATAATCCGCGCGATCCTCTCCATCTTTATAGGCGGCACGTTTACGAATCTCATTAATGTAAGGTAAGGCTTGGTCATAATTTTCCTGACGGCCATACGCTTCTGCGACAATAAGATAAGTTTCTGCCAAACGGGCCAAAATCCCGTCCCGGTAACCAAACTGCGAGGCAACGGAATTACGGGAGCCATCGGCAAACTTTGACATGGTTACATACCGACTTGCGTCATAGTTTCCGTGATTTCCTTTATAATTTTGGGAATTTCCGGCGAAGTAGCGAACAAACATGTGTGGCGCACGGTTTCTGATATTTGCCTCCGTGTAGCGATCGTCCCCGGCATCATTGACAATGTATTTGATAGACACTTCACCTCCCCGGAATCGAGGCTGACCAACCAATTCCGGACTTGGTGCATTACTTGCTTCCCATAGAGGAGCGTTATCAGTTCTATTACACAAATATTCCGTTTTAAAGCTTTTCCAAAAACGGGAATCGTTGACTCGATCAAACACATCGATTGCATAATCTGAGGTACGAAGCCGTTGGAATTCCCGTCCGCCTGGGATATCACGCTGCATCCCCGGTAAGTTTTGATATACCGATGGGTAATGCAAATGCAGTTGATTGCCGTATCGACCAATCGTGGCGTCGTTATTGGAAAACTGTGCCGCTAAAATAATCTCGGGCAATGTTTCGTTTGCACTATTCGGCACGGTGTAGTTCCACAAATCGGAAAAATTTGTTGCCAAACTATGTGAGCTCTGCTCGATCACTTCCCGACCATATTTTATAGCCTGCTCCAGATCTGCTTCACGGGTAGCACCGTTCCAATCTGCATATAATTCACTCGCCCGAAACAAATATGCTTTTGCTAAAAAGTGAGCAGCTGCCCATTTCGTAAGGCGTCCCGTTTGCGCGCCCGAGGTAGGCAAAAGCTCATACGCTTGTGTAAAATCTTCAATCACCTGATTGTACACTTCCTCTGCAGACGCTCGTGTGAATTCCAGTTCTACCGTGTAAGAAGGTTCCAGTTTGATGGGGACACCGCCATACTGCTTCACTAACTTAAAGTAGTTGAAAGCACGGATAAAATATCCTTCCCCTAAACGGATATCCTTGGTATCCTCATTTTCATAAAATTCCGGCACATTTGCAATAACGGTATTTGCCGAGTTTATCGCGCCGTACATATTATCCCAAACGACACGAATATCTGTCGTCAGACTATTAAAATTAGCACTATAGGTTCCCCACATTTCCATAATCCTGTCGCCGCCTACCCAGAACTCATCCACGCCATAATTGGTAGAAGCATAAGCCCATTCGTAATTGAAATGAAATTTTAGGGTCTGATACATCCCGGTTACCAAACCGTCCAACCCTTCTGTCGTTTCAAAGTCTTGTGTATTGCGTGCCGTAATCATTTCTTCATTCAAGAAATCCTTTTTGCAACTTTGCATACTTAAAAAAGGAACAGTGGCAAGCAGTAAATATGTATATTTATTTTTTACTATCTTCATCATCGTAAATTTAAAATCCAACATTTAAACCCAAAACAACACCTCTATTGAAGATGGAGCTTCCTGTATCAGGATCTATCCAGTCGACTTTGGAATACAACAGTCCGGGGTTCATTGCCTGTGCGTAGATACGCAGGTTTGCCAATTTGATACGTTCGGTAAAATGTCGTGGGAATGTATAACCCAACGACACATTTCGAAGTTTTATAAAACTACCATCCTGATAATTCATTGCGCTTCTGTAGGGGTCTCCCGAGAAGCTGTTATAATTCGGGGCAGGATATTCGTTCGTTGGATTATCCGGTGTCCAGTAATCCACGGCACGCTGTGCAAAACGGCCCTGTAAGGATTCCGCGCCACTCTCAATCGTAAAGCCCATCCGACCGTAAATAAAGAAATTAAGGTCAAAATTCTTATACGTAAAAGTATTACCGAAACCAAAGTTCCAATTGGGTGCTGAATGTCCTCGAATTTCCCGATCATCATTCGGGTTAATCCTATAATCACCATTCAAATCCTTTACTCGAATCGTGCCAGGAGCAAATTCATGTCCGTTTTCGTTAAATTTTGCCATCTCTGCCAAATCTTCCGGCGTATCTTGCCAGATACCGTCTTTCACAAAATCATAATATACAAATAGACGTTGTCCAATAAATCGAGTATTTGCCATATCATCCAATTTTCCATTTTGCAGTTCGACAATACGGTCTTTGCTGCGTGTAAAGTTGAATGTCGTTTCCCACGAAAAGTTATCGTTGGAAATATTGACGCTGTTCAACGTTAAATCGATTCCCCGATTTGCCGAAGTCCCCACATTATCCCATGTATGTGTATATCCATTCACGGAAGGGATAGAACGAGACATCAACAAATCTGTGGTCCTGGATGTAAAATAATCTATCGATCCGGATAGGCGATTGTTCAATAAAGCGAAATCTACCCCATAGTTTACCTGAGCAGTCTTTTCCCAACTCAAGTTTCTGTTAGGCATCGGAAGTGGGTTGGCAAGAGAAGGATCACTAGGTACGTAGCCATCTTGTACTGTGCTTCCCCACGCATAATATAATGGTGTCAACATACCTAAGGTTCTATACGGATCTACGGAAGAGTTTCCAGTAACCCCAAAACCAATACGGGCTTTTAGGCTGTTGATCCAGGTCTGGTTTTCCAAAAAACTTTCCCGATCTAACCGCCAGGCCACAGCCAATGACGGAAAAAAGTCCCATTTATTCCCTTCTGCCAATTGAGAAGCACCATCCCAACGTACCGAACCCGTAAAGAGATATTTGCCGTCAAAATCGTAGTTTCCCCGTATCATATAAGATGTCAGCTGGGTTTCTATCAAATCGGAATCAAATCCCTGCAGCTCATCTACCGAACTGAGTTTGTACCACATTTGGCTACTCCAGGGTAGGTTATTTGCCGTCATGGAAGATGTCTCTGTCCGGTTAGAGGTCGCACTTTGCAAAAACGTCAACCCCATATTGTGTTTATCAAACGAGCGATCGTAGTAAATCAGATTATCCAAAGTCCAGGAAAAACGCATCGTCTGGTTTAGCTGTGCGTAGCTTGTTGAACCGGGCTCACCCCCTCCTCTATTTATAGAATAGGTATCCATAAAACGTCCATTTCTGTTACTATAATAATCCGGGCCGAAATTTAACCGATAGCGCAGTCCCTTTATTGGCTCCAATTCCGCATAAATATTACCAAAATTCCGCCACACTTTTCTCTCATTTACATTGAAATCTGGCTCTTGTACGGGATTTAAGATATTTACATCCCCTCCCGGCTGATTAATACGATTTCCATCACGATCATAAGGTACTGCGAATGGTAGCATCCCCCGGGCGGCTGCATATAAGTTACCGGGACCTGTAGCATTCGTCGTTTGATAACCATAGTTTTGATCACCTAAGGTCGTATTTAGTACCGCACCCATCTTAAACCAGTCTTTTGGTTTGATATCGATGGTCAGCTTGCCCGAGAAGCGTTCATAGTCTTGCCCCCTTTGTGTACCGTCTTGCTTTAAATAACCGAATGAACCGTAGGCTTGCACAGCTTCATTTCCCCCGCTGGCAGAAATAATATGGTCGTGGGTTACGCCTGTTTTCGTCACATAATTGCCCCAATCCGTTGTGGATACCAAGTTTCCGTCCCATTGGCCGTTCATCCAACCTTTTTCAATATTTTCCCAAGCGTATGGATCTCCTCCAAAAATTTCCAAATCCTTAGCATAATCAACATGGTCGGGGTATTTTACAGGGTCGTTCGGATTTTCTCGAAACGCATTCCGATAAGCCTCTCGACGAAATTCAATATACTGCCCTGCATCCATCATTTCCATTCTATCATTTAAGTTTTCAATCGTGGAAGTCACCGAATAATTCAAGGTCGTTCTACCGACCACACCTCTTTTTGTTGTGACGATAATAACCCCGTTAGCACCTCTGGAACCGAATATTGCCGTTGCTGATGCATCTTTTAACACATCAATACTTTCAATATCTTTCGGATTTAGGAATTCGATACCACCCGAACTTAACGGCACACCATCTACGACGTATAAGGGGGAGTTTGAGGCTAATAAGGAACGCTCTCCGCGAACCCGTACAGATCCCATTTCGCCGGGACGCTCGTTAGACGTAACATCAAGACCGGCTGCGCGGCCCTGTAAAGCTTGCAAAGGATTATTCACCGGCATAGCCGTAATATCATCACTATTTATAGATACAACCGAACCGGTCAAATCACCTTTTTTGACGACATTATACCCTACTACTACAACCTCATCTACAAGTTCACTCTCGGATTCCAATGTTATAGCAAGTGAGCTCCGGTTATTAATATTATGTTCTTGACTACCGTAACCAATCATAGAAAACACTAAGGTTCCCGTCGGCGGCGCACTAATATTAAATGTTCCGTTTGATGTTGTCGTTGTTGCTACAGTCGTTCCTTTAAGCTGTATTGTAACCCCCGGTAATGAATTTCCCTCCACATCATGTACCGTTCCGGTCACCGCCGTCTGAGCCCTACCTGGAATCACGAGTAGACAGACCATACCGACTGTTAAGATATACTTAAATAGTCCGTCCATCCTGTTCATTTTCTTCAATTTTTCCATGTACATTTTTTAATTAGTTAACGTTTTTAAAATACTGTCGTCATCACCAACATCGGCCAAAAAAGAGTTATCGTTTATGTGAATCGTCTTTTCCTTAGATTTATAATGGCAAGTTATACAAACGGTGTAATGGCCGCAACCTGCCGCATCCTGCACACGTAAAAAACAAAAAGCCCTTCTTCACGAAAGGCTTTTTATACACAAAAGTTAAGGGAAAACAATTCTTCTGACAGACAACGATTAGTTTAATACGTTTGTCCGTCTACCCCAAAAATGGCAGCATCCGTTTTTGGGTCTGTGTCGTAATACTGAATAGCGCTGTCATTCATTTTCGGATAGGATTTTTTGATTAAAGTAATCATTTCTGCACCTGCCAGCAGTGCCGGACCGTACCCATGTGCCGCATATGCATTTACCGGACGATGATAATAATAGGCCGGATCGAAAGCCATACCCGTGCCTACACAAGTACCCTCGACCTGTCCGTTCTCATTGATTTGAGTTGCTACAGCACTCCATCCTAACTGTGCTACCGGTCCATACGATATAACATCTAACCAACCTTTGTTAATACCCCGCGCGATACAATATACATAGATTGCTGTGGCTGATGTCTCTAAGTAGGAATCATTACGATCCAACAGTTGATGCCAGAATCCGGTACCCGATTGGTAAGATGTAATACCTTTGACATGTGCCTGATAAATGTTGAGGATATCTGCTCTTTCGGAATGATCCTGCGGCAAGACGTCAAGTACTTCGGTGAGAGTGAGTAAAGCCCAGCCGTTGGCTCGTGCCCAGTGGAAAGCCGGATGACTGTCCGAACTTTCGATCCAGCCATGCATATACAACCCCTTCTCTGGCACAAACATGCGCTGCGTAAATTGCTTTATTTGGCGAACAGCTTCATCAAAATAACGCTTCTCGCCAGTGTATTCCCCCATTTGTGCAAGTGCAGGAATTCCCATGTACATATCATCAAGCCACAGACTGTTCGCTTGCGGACGCATGCGGGCAAACGTGCCATCAGCCAGACGGTGCTCTTTATTTTCGATAAAGTCCATGTAATTGTTGATCAATCCCTTATAATCTACACCGGAATCCGTATGGCTAAATTTCACCATGGCGGCACACATTGCGCCGGCATCATCCAATGAACCGGGCAATATCACCTGCCGAATCTGCCCATCCACCACATTATGTTCTTCGTACAGGCGCCGAAAATGCGGGGCCACTTCCGACAGAAAATCAAAGCGTTTCGCTACATACTCCCGATATTTAGGATCTGCCGTAGCTTCTGCTGCCTCCAACATACCCGCATACGTCACACCCCATTCATAACTTGCCAGACGAAAATCACCTTTTTCCAATTGGGCGTGTTCATTCAGTTGTGTGTAATCGGTAATTTCTTTGCCCGATAAGGTATCCAATACACGGACAGGCGTCTCTTTATCTAGATAAACGAATATCCTATCGAGGTTTTGTTTGATCTCCTCTGCTGTCCACTCTTTATATGGCGTGGTATATTCCGGTGCCAGCAAATGCAGTGGTGTGTTGGAATCATTTACTGTTGTTCCCTGTTTGGTTGTTTCCTGGCAGGATATCATCCCCAACATAGATATGATTCCAATTGATAAATACGTTTTTCTCATATTTTCTTTGATATTTCCATAATATGAAACAGTCATTACTTCAATAGAAAAATCAATATCCACGATTCTGCTCATAGAGTCCCGGGGCATTGTTCATTTCTGATTGCGGAACGGGATATAGTACATATTCAATTTTGAAATCTTCCATCTGCCCACCGGAATCCTCCGCTGCGATCCAAGATTTCATGGTTGTTTCCACTGTACCCGAACGAATAAGATCAAACCAACGCAGTCCTTCTCCAATAAATTCGCGGCGACGCTCTTCCAGCAGTTGTTCTTTCGTCACACCGGTTAGTGGAGTTGTCAGTCCGGCACGCTCACGAACGGCGTTAACAACTGCATCCACATCCGTATCTGTAGAACCCGGGGCGCCATTCAGCACACATTCTGCTTTTAACATCAACAGGTCTGTATAGCGATACACGATATAATTTATCGGCCAGTCCATCCTACTGGTTGTCGGCACTTTCGTGATATCTACAAATTTTTTGATAAAGGGACGGTTTTCTACAACATTATCCCCATAAATATACCCTTCCTGTATACTGAATGATCGACGAATATCATCGGATTCATATCCATTCATAAAATCTGTTGAGACAGGTCTTATCGTCAATCCCCCTTGTGTGGGTAATGATAAAGAGTGAAACCAGGTATCCGGTACCAACACCCATGGAAACGTTGATCCAACTGCTGGATTGGCGCCACTGGAATACTCTATGTTAAAAATGACCTCCTCATTGCGCTCATTATCGTAATCAAATATGGCAGTATAAGAAGAAAGGAATTCAAATTCATTGCTCGCTATAATATCATCAAACTGCTTGACAGCTTCCGTCCATTCATTGGTATTCAAACCTGCTCCGTCTACTCCCAGATCAGATCCCGAACGTGTCATATAAACTAGCCCGAGTAACATTTTTGCCGCATATTTACTCACACGACCCTTATCCGCAGAAGCATATTCGCTAGGGGCGGGCAGAAAATCTATCGCCATTGTTAAGTCGTCAATGATAAAATTATACAGCTCAATTACCGGGCTGCGAGGAATACTTTTTGCTTCATTAGCCGACACGACCCGGTCAATCAACGGTACTTTTCCAAAATAGCGGATTAGATCGAAATAATAAAATGCCCGTAAAAAGCGTGCTTGTCCTTCCATACGTCGACGTACATCTTCATCTAGGATGACGGACTCGCCTTTTTCCGCTAATTGTTCCAAATAATTATTAGCCCTAAAGATACCGGTAAAATTAGCTTGCCAAGCTTCCACAACATAGGGATTACTTAAAATATTCCGGTGAAAACTATTGATTCCCTCCCAGTCACGCACGCCCCCGTCAGAAACAGCAAACAGATTATCTGATCGCGTTTCGGAGAGATTCATTAAACGATCTGGGTATCCCCTTGCCGCGCTATACACCGCGTTTAATCCTCGATTAAAATCATCTACCGTTTGAAAATAGGTTTCCGAGGATGCACCTGATATAGGCTGCTGGTCCAAATCCATGTCACAGGACGACAACAAACCCAAACTTAATACTAAATATAATATTTTTTTCATAGTCTTAGAATGTCAAGTTAATACCAAATGTGACTGTTTTGGGTAGTGCCAATCCACCGTAGTCTCCTGCATCGGAGAAAACACTACTACCACTTAGATTCGTATTTGCCGATTCGGGGTTAAGCCCACCATCGTATTTGTCCTTTCCCCAGAAATTCTCTAACGTCAAGTATAGTCGTCCGGAATTTAAACGCGATTTTCCTGCCAGTCGAACGTCCCTAAAATTGTAACCGAACGTCACATTACGTAGACGCCAATAATCGGAAGAATACAACCAATCGGTATTCTTGATGCGGCCAAAAGTCGAATAGGCTTTCCCTATGCGACCATCGCCCGGATCTTCCTCCGAACGCCATCTGTCTCGGTAGAAACCCAGCGCATTATCACTTGCACCTTGTCCTGTACGACCAAGCGCCCGACCTAAGAGTGAGTAAAGATGTCCACCATTCTGCCCTTGGAACATAAAACTGACGTCAAAGTTCTTATAGCGAAAATCATTGGTAATCCCCCATACATAATCCGGATTCGGGTGTCCCATGATCACCCGATCGTCGGCATCTATTATACCGTCATTGTTGGCATCTACATAACGCGGATCACCCGCCACCTGATTTCCATACAATGGAACTCCATTGGCAATATCCTGCTGACTGAGAATACCATCCTGTTGCACAACAAAAATACTATACATGGGTGCTCCTACCCGCAGAATACTGTGTTCAATATCAAAGGACGAAGGAATCAGAATTTGCTGTTGATCACCGACTAACTGCGTCACTTTATTTGTATTATGGCTCAGATTAAACGATGTTGACCAAGAGAAATTGTCACGTTGTATGTTGCGCGAGGTAATTTCCAAATCCCACCCGCGACTTCGTACTTCCCCCGCATTATCCAATAACGAACCGAAACCTGTCGACCACATTGTCGGTACATTCAGCAAAAGGTTACTACTCGTTCTTTGATACCAGTCAAACGATCCGGATAAACGAGAGCGGAATAAAGCAAAGTCCAAACCCAAATCAAAGGTCCGGGATTTTTCCCAGGTAAGATCGGGATTAATAATATTACTGGGAGCCCATCCAGCTGAAGTTTCTCCATCCCAAGAATAGTTATATCCCCCTAGCAGGGCAATACTACTATAGTCTCCGATATTGTTATTTCCGGATTCGCCGTAACTGGCTCTAATTTTTAAATCCTGGATAAAATCTGCAGATTGCATAAAATTTTCATCCGACAAACGCCAACCTGCCGACAAAGACGGGAACCACCCCCATTTGGTATTTGTTCCAAAACGAGACGATCCATCGCGACGCACACTGGCAGAAAGCAGATATTTACCATCAAATGCGTACTGTACCCGCCCAAAATAAGACAACAGTAAGTTCTTTGTTGCATCAGTAGAAGCTACAGTCGAAACCGCTGCATTTAATGTCATAATATTACTATTCGTATACCCACCTTGAGAAGTAATAGACGAACCATCAAACCGATCGTAGTTATAAGCATGTCCCAGCAAAGCCGTTAAGTTATGTCTATCCCGTTCTAAGTTGTATGTTAATGTATTCTCATTCACGAAAGTCTGTTTTCGAAACTTATTACTGGCTCCATAGGTAGCGAGGTTTGGGTTATCCCGGCGTTGATTTAGATCCCCGCCCACCGTATAGGGTCTAAAACTAAACGATGTGCGATCTGTATGGTCAATATTCACTGTTGTTTTAAAAACAAGGTTGTCCAAAATATTATATTGTCCGTATAGTGTCGCCAGCACGCGTGCCGTCTTATTTTCGCCAACGAAATTTTCCAATTTTGCGATCGGATCATTGGTCGACGTACTCCAAGGATATTGTGCATTATCGAATACATTTACAGTACCAGCAGGGTTATTTTGGACCGGTGTCATGGAATACGTCTGGTGTATAATATTGTCTTTTCCTTCTACACCAGGATCATTCGCTTCCGAATACGTAGGGGCCAAGTTCATTCCCAAAGTGAGTTTTTTCGTAGGTTTCACATCCACATTGGCACGCAGTGCATAGTTTTTATAATCCACCCCTCGCACAATGCCTTTCTGATCCATGTAATTTCCGGAGATGTAATAATTGACATATTCTGTACCGCCAGACGCTCCTAATTGATAGTTCTGTACCATACCCGTGCGGTAGGCTTCATCCTGCCAATCGATCATATACATGCCTGGACGACCGGCTTGTAACCAACGCTCATCATACATATACGCTGTGTTATAGGTGCCCGGATTGAGCCCTAAAATCGCACGCCGCTCATCCATCGTCTGCGTTGCCGTTCGTCCGGCGCCAGAAGCAACCCAATCACTATTGATCATTTCCACCGCTCTATCAATCCATTCTTCCCCATTTAGCATATCTAACTTTCGGTAAGGGGATGATGCCCCCAGATACGTATTAAAGGAAATCTGTGGTTGTCCCGTTTTTCCACGTTTGGTCGTGATAAGTACCACGCCATTGGCTGCTCTGGAACCGTAAATTGCAGCCGAAGCAGCATCTTTTAACACTTCAATCGATTCAATATCATTTGGGTTGATATTATCTAAAGGGCTACCTTGTGCATAATTACCCGATCCATTTTGTGCGGCCATACCCAACGGAAAACCATCAATAACATAAAGTGGTTCCGTTCCTGCGGTAATAGAACCCGATCCACGTACTTGTACACTAAGGCCCTTCCCCGGAATACCCGTGGTTTGTTTTACCCGAACGCCGGACATTTGTCCAACCAATGCCTGATCTACACGCACTAATGGACGCTCTTCCAATCCTTCGGCATTAAACTTTGAAACAGGTGCGATCACATCCGAACGACGTTGCGTACCGTAACCGATAACGACTACTTCGTCCAGTATTTCATCCTTTGCCCGCATCGTCACTGTAAGCGGTTGCAGGCTTTTCACCACCACATTCTGGCTTTCATATTCCACCGAAGAAAATTGCAGTGTTTCGCCAATATTAACCGAAACACTAAATTCTCCTTCTGCTCCAGACGATGCCGAACGGTTATCGTCTCCTAAAACTCGTACAGATACCCCTGCTAGCGGTTTCTGTGACGCATCTACTATCTTTCCCTTTAACAACTCTTGTGCAGTCGCAGCATACGCGCCACCGAGAAAGAGAGCAAACAAACAATAAAAAAAGATTTTCTCTCTCATAGATTTACCAATTCGTTATTACCATAGATTTATATTTCATAGCGTTGCACTAAGATAAAAAGGCCCTGTAACAAAACTGTTATGTGCTTTCATGCTCTCCTATAAAAAAGGCCATTTTCGAAAAAATGGCCTTCCAGTTTTAATACATACAATTAACAAGGGAAAATCAATAGCTTAATAATTTTACAGGTCCTTCTAGACCGCTATCCATCAGGTTCCATTGGCTCGCATCAAAATCTTTGTAATCGATATTTACAAAGTTAATTTCGTGATAATTGCGCCAAGACACTTTTCGTTTGTCGAGATCCCGGATACGATT
>Ga0079224_100000020_pt1 | contig 96916 bp, 101 predicted proteins | sample Stecom2015_FD_80414 | JGI IMG/M metagenome (GOLD analysis project Ga0079224, IMG submission 80414) | Agricultural soil microbial communities from Utah to study Nitrogen management - Steer compost 2015 | ecosystem: Environmental > Terrestrial > Soil > Agricultural land | place: USA: Utah... | reverse complement strand
TTTGAACGCAGGTCGCATATTAACAGTTTACGTTGGATGAAACCTGTAACAATTCCCGGAGTTGTTTCAAATATGCAAGTGAAAGTACATGAATCAGATGCAACGCCGCTTCTTCAATTAACATGTATGAGAAACATTGATCCTACAGGATGGATCAAGTTTGAAGGTATAAGTGTTGATGAAAATGAGAAAGAAACAAGATGTTGTAAAGAGTATACTGTTTTCTGGAAAAAAATATTTCCATCAACACAAACAACAATTCCAGACATACTTGTCATGTCATTTGATATTGAGTGTTATTCGTCTGTACCAAGTGCAATGCCAAGTGTAGACCGTCCGGAAGATAAAATATTTCAAATAAGTGTTGTATTTTCAAACAGTAAAGAATCAAGGAAGTACTTGTTATCTCTTGGAAACCCGGATCAAACAATTGTAGAATGTACTGTTCTTAAATATAATACTGAACACGAATTGCTTGATGGGTACTCTCAGCTTGTAAGAAAGGAAATGCCTCAAGTTGTTATTGGGTACAATATTTTTGGGTTTGATATTCCTTATATGATTGGAAGAGCAAAACAAACCATGTGTTTATCATCATTTGATCAGCAAGGATACATTATAGGAGAACATGCTCCCCAAAGAACAATTAACTGGTCGTCATCAGCGTTCCAGGATCAACACTTTGAGTTTCTTGATGTTAATGGAATAATCTTTGTCGATTTACTTCCATTAATTAAGAGGGATTATAAGTTTGATAATTATAAACTAAGTACTGTATCTCAAAACATTCTTAAAAATCAGACAAAGGATCCATTAACACCTGCAGATATTTTTAATTGTTATAGGACATTTACTCCAAAATCTCTTGGTATTGTTGGAAAGTATTGTGTACAAGACTCACTTCTTGTCTCTAACCTTTTCAACGTAACACAAACATGGATTGGATTATGTGAAATGTCCAAAACATGTAATGTCCCAATATTTTCTCTTTACACTCAAGGACAACAAATCAAAGTTTTTTCTCAAGTGTACAAGTATTGTCTTTACAATAATATTGTTGTAGAAAAATATACTCATCCTGGAAATGATACTTACTCTGGAGCATACGTTGTAGATCCAGATCCAGGTGTATATGACAATGTTGTACCTTTTGATTTTGCATCATTGTACCCTACAACAATTATTGCTTACAACATTGATTATAGTACAATGGTTATTGATGAATCAGTTCCTGATACTGAATGCAACGTGATTGAATGGGAAGATCATATTGGGTGTACACATGATACATCAGGAAAAGTAGTTCCTAAAGAAAAAATAATGTGTAGTGCACATAAGTTCAGATTTTATAAAAATGGACTTGGGGTTATACCCAGCATTATTAAAAACCTTCTTGATGCTAGAAAACAAGTAAATACACAAATTAAAAAACTAAAGGCAGAAGGAGGGTCACAGGAACTGATTGCAATTCTTGATAAACGTCAATTATCGTATAAAGTATCTGCAAATTCAGTCTATGGTGCAATGGGTGTAAGAAGAGGATACTTGCCATTTATGCCCGCTGCCATGTGTACAACGGCAATGGGAAGAAAATCAATTATTAAAGCATCTGAATATATTAAAAACGTGTTTGGAGGTCAAATTGTATATGGTGACACAGACAGTACAATGGTTATGTTTAATGAACAAAACATTGAAAAATTATGGGAATTATGTGTCCGTATAGAAAAAGAAGTATCTGAACTTTTTCCAGCACCTATGCGTCTTGCATTTGAAGAAAAAATTTATAAAAGATTCTTCATTCTTACAAAGAAAAGGTACATTGCACAAGAATGTGGAAAGGATGGCGTATTCAAAGGTAAAATAACCAAGAAAGGAATCCTTCTTGCTAGACGTGATAATAGTAAAATGGTACGTAACATTTATGAAAAAACAATAATGTCAGTACTTGCAAATGGAATACCAGATGTTTCCAACGTTATTGATCTTATTAATGAAATGTTTTTCAGAACATACATTTCAAAAGATTATGTAATTACTAAAGGTATAAATGATGTATCATCATACAAAGTCAGGGATTTACCTTCTGATGAACTAAAGAAAGGTAAACGTCTTGCAGAACTTAAGTGTACTGAGGATGATTACCATGATAAAAGTCTTCCTGCGCATATTCAACTTGCGGAAAGAATGAGATCAAGAGGTACACGTGTTGATGTTGGTACCAGGCTTGAGTATGTTATTACAAGTAACGGTACAAGATTATCTGAAAAGGTTGAAGACATTGAATACTTTGATAGGCATTCAGATATTTTAAGGATTGATAACTTGTACTACTTGAAACTTCTTGTAAATCCAATTGATCAAATACTTAACGTTACAATCCCTGAAAAAGATTTGGTTTATAAAATGTATACACAACATAAGAATAAGTATAAGCTATGTCAAGAGATAAAGGAATTATCAGAACCAATTATTTTATAACACTGTAAAAGGTGTTATAAAATAAACATTATTGAAACCATAAGTGAAATGAAAATAGATGGATTTCTTTTTATACATTGTGATCCATTACTACTTATATCTTCACTATAAGTTGATGATCTTTCGTCTGTGTTTAATGAATTGGGTTGATATGGAGTAGTATTTGACACAGTATCAGTATATTTCTCTTCATTTATCACTTCTTCGTAATTATCAGAAATTTTATTGTCGCGCATAATTTTATGGAATCTGACCAACATGTTATTCTTTCTGTAGTCCCCAGATATCCTTTTTTCTGTTGTGCTGTTAAAGTTATCTACAGAGTTGTTTCCAGGTCTCCATACCCATTTGTTTTCATGTATGTCAGAATAAGTGATTGCTTCCGCGTTCTTGTCAGTTGCATATTTAATAAAATCACCCTCTTTTGAGAATGGAAACTTCTCTTTTTCAAGGATTGATATAATATTTAAAAGATCAACAAGTAAATCTTCCTTATGTTGATTTGTATTATATTTATCTATAAATTCCTGCATGATTTTATTATGATCTGTAGAAACTTCTGATGATGTACGTATAATATTGAGTATTTCAGATACAATACCCTTTATTTCCAATCCAAATTTATCAATATTGTTTTCATCATTAATAGTTAGTGTGTTAGCCTTATTTGACTTTATGACATCTTTTACTGGAATGTATTCCGACATATTAGGGATTGTTTCTGGTGTAAAGTCCTTTATTTCCTGTAAAGACTTGGCAATGCTTTCATTGTCATATTGAGAATAAATGTTTTTAACATCAACATTAAGTTTGTCAATCTGTTTACGAGGTTTATTGCTTTCTATCTTTTTAACAATATCATGTACCTTTATTACTTGAACAACATGATCCTGAGATACATTATCATTAACAATAGGATCTTGTAATACATTATCATTAACAACATGATCCTGAGATACATTATCATTAACAATAGGATCTTGTAATACATTATCATTGACAGGCTGTGGTAAAATATGTATCTTTTCTATTTGTTGCTCAATATAAGAACTTAGTTCAGTTTCATCTTCAATATATTTACCTATATCTGAATATATCTGTTCTACAAGCTCATGATCATTTGTATCAAATCTAGTTAAACCATCAGATGAAGTAGTACTTGTATAACAGTAGTTTGTTAAGTATACTGTCAATATTATATTGATAAAATGTACCATTGCAAATTTCATATTAATAATATATTAACAAGGTTTATTATAATTTAATACTCAATATTGAGTATTAAATCACATGTGCGGAAGTATATATTTTTTAATTATGTATTAAAATCCAAGAACCTCCTTATCGTCATACCCCATATATTTAAGATAGGAAGTATCATTCTCTACTTTATCAAGTCCACTTAATTCCCTTGCTTGATTATATTTTTCAATATAAGTATCTTTGATTTCAGGATGTGTTTGATCAAACTGTTCGATTTCTGTACGACATTTAAGTATTGATTCTTTAATCTTTTCAAGTTTCTGCTTTGTTTCAACATAAACATGAACAAGATTCGCCCGCTTAACTTGAAGTACTGTATATTTCTCTTCATCCGTTTCAACAGGAACATTATTTAGAACTTTTTCGTTTTCATCAAGCAGTTTCTTTTCCTTTTCTTTCAAATCATCCTTAATTCTTCTCTCTTCTGCAACTTTAGTTTTGATGTCTTGAGATACAATGTCAGAAATTTGTTTCTTAACATCAATCTCAGAAGTTTCTTTAACGAAAGCTTTATTATGAGTAAGAGGAAATGGCCTGCCACAGTAAGACGTATACACATCATTGAATGAATCAACATTCCTTACAAGAAATTCTGCTCTTTCATCAGCTTCTTGTTGTGTTGCAAATGATCCTCTAAATTTTACAAACCCATAAACTCCTCGTTCATCGGGTTTAGCACCTTTAGAGGGAACAAAACTATGTAAGCAGTACACTTGAGAGTTCAGTACCGGGTCAGCGTAGAATCTATCAACGCGCGGAAACTTGTTAGTAAAGTCTTTAGTGTACAATTCTGACAAAGCGTTGGATACTTGATCTTCAGTTAATACAATTTGTTTAGGTTTATAAACCTGTTCCTCCTCAGTTCTGTCCCATGGTGCAGTAAGTGATGATGACATTTATAATTACCAAGTCGTGTTTATATTATTTTAAAGCTATTATATTATTAATAATAATGATTGATAAAAAGTTTGTTATACATGTTGTAACCGAATTAATGGTATTCATTGGAATAATTTACTTTGTAAAGAAGAAGAGTAGTGAGAATGACGAAAGGATATCGGAATTAGAAAAGAAAGTATCTGTTCTTATACAGGAAATAGATAATCAGAGAAAGTACATATCTATGATGTGTTCCAGTAACATGCAAAATAATCAGGTGTGTCAAGTACCTATACAAACTTTGACACCTAAACAACCAGTTATCCAGAGAGAAGTAGAACAAGTAGTGCAGCAAGAGAATAAAGAAGTGCCATTTGAAGAGTTTGTTTCTGTAAGTGTAAGCGATACATTTGAAGAGGTTAGTAATGAACAAGATATAGATAATGAGATTCAAGAAGAGTTACAAGAACTTGAGAATAATTAAAATATTTTTATAGAATAAATAATGGTTGATTGTAAATTGTGTAACAATGTAGTTGAAGGACCGGCATATGTTTCTAAATGTGAGAAGATACTTCACATTAAATGTGCTACTAAAATACTAGGTGACGGTGGAAGTTGTAAACTTGATGATTGTCCTTACAAGTATTACATCCAGTTACAAGAACAAGATAAATCCTCTTTAGAATGTACGAAAGAATGTAATAAGGAATGTATTGAAGGATGTTGTCATGAATGTTGTTAATTATCTTACATTGACTTATGTAAGATAATTTGTTTATTAAGGGAATGTTGTTGCAATAACATCTGCGCCGCCAGCTCCATATCCAACATCGGTCTGTTGAGCCATAACTGGTGCACCAGCAAATGTTCCTAGAGTTCCTCCACTTGCAGCACTCATTAATGCCATAGTGTTTCTAGCTGTTGCATTGTCTTGTCCTGCCATAACCATCATTGCACCATCTCTAAGATCAATGTTTGGTTGTACACTTGGTCTGAACCAGTCACCATTATATGGAACAATAGGAATGTCTCCTCTAATCGGATCGCCAAGTCCGTACAATCTACTCTTCTGATTGGCATAGATGTACCTGTCATAAACAATGGGCTGTGCAACACTTGTAGCAGCTTCAGCACTCATTTCAGGAAGCATGTCATTAGTAATTAGATTTTTTCTTCGTTTCAATGAATCTTCTGCAAATGCGTAGTTTCCAGCAGAAAAGTTTGGAGGTACTGTGTCGAAGTTTTCAGTTGTTTGACCACACCCTTTAGAAGCACCGTTTTTCATTTTCATGTCACTATTAAACACGTTTACACCGTTACTACATTTCTTAATAGTGTTCTGATAAGTGAGAGGATTTACAGGAACACCTTGCATTGTTCTTGATGGCATCTTGGTGTTAAGCCATGGCCCGTAACTGGCAGTTCCAGAAAAACGTGGAGCAAGTACTCCTTGTAAATTTGGAGGAATAGAATAGAAGTATCCTTGATTATCTACAAATTCCCTATCAGCCTTTACTTTGAATGAAACTCCCATACCTGCAAATCCTTCGCTGACTTGAGGTTTATGTTTTTGAACTGTTAACACAACAATTGCAATTAATGCTACTACAATAAAGACTACTGCAATATAGAAGTAAGTATCACGTTTCATCATATTTTATAGTCTCCAATATATTTTTTTCAAAAGTATTTTATTAATAACAAGTAAATCTGATGACGCTACAACTACCAAAGTGGACACATGTTACACTACCATCTGTAGAAGAAGTTAATATTCTCAAGGACCCTCCGAAAGCAATTACTACTCGGCGTATAAACAAGGTTGGTGAGGATAACAGTATTACAAATCTTGTTGATGGAAGTTCTGATAGAGTATGTGAAGCTATAAAGGTTTATGGGAGAGGTGTGAATCCAATGGTTGAAGTTTCATATAATAACTATTCTAACAATGCAGGTACTGGCGGAACATCGTATGCAACTAGACAGGCACAGGCATACTTACCATATAGGATTGCAGATGGTGGTGCGTTTAGAGCCCCTATTATTGCACCAACTGATTTACTGCCATTATCAAGACTTCCACGAGTACATACATTTGCAAATGTTAATCCCGGATTTGTAGATTTTACTAAAAGTATTGCATGTGGAACAAACTCAAGGAATACTAAACCTCAAACGTTGAAAGTGGAAGCTCCTCCAACAAAGTTTTTAAGAAAGGATAGTGTACAAAAACTTAATGCTGCTCCTTCGTTGAAAACCCCTTTACATTTTGAAACTACTGCAAATCCTTCGATGAAGAAAGATGTGAGGTATGAATCCAAGGTAAAAGAATTGTCTCTGAATAGACCTTATGGTGAAGGGTACACTAATCTTTCGGGATTGAAAACTGCTGCTCAGAATAATACAGAAACAACTGTTATTAAACGACGTCTTAATCTTGGAGGGTATGATGCCCGTCCGAAAATGCCTAATGAATTTGATTTTAGTGAGACACAGGTAAAATCTGCAATTGGAACACTAAAGCCAGGAAATGTAAAAACAAGACTTTTTTAATTGAATTATTATTCTAATTAGAATAATAATCAGTATCCATCTCTTGGATCACGAGTTAATTCCTTCCTCAAGTACTTAACAGCCTCTACTTCCTGAGGTGTCTTTGGTACTCCGATTTCTTGTAATGCCTGTAACTTTTTCTTCTTTGAAGAAAGTAAACCGTTTGCGGCTTGAATAGCAAACATTTAATATAAACCAATAAATTATTTATATCAATAAATGACTTCAGTATATGGGTACAGTACACCAGGTGATATGGCAGTGTTTTATCCACCCACTATTCCTGTAGAAAGGAGTATAGAAGGTACGATACTAGATTATTTATATAAAGATCCAAATACCAGGATATTTTCATACATCGTTGAGAAGGCAAACATGCAAGAATGTATGTCACACATAAATTTTGATTCGACATTAATTGTTCCATTGGACAAGTACTTGTCAAGAAAATATGGGGAAGATTATTTTGTGAATATGTCGACTTATGATGCATATAGAATTGTTAATTACTCTATCCTCCAAAGTGATATTTCTTATCCGTTACTTCAAAGCATGTATTATTCTGCACTTGTCCCAAAGAAATCATACGATAGAATAGAGGCATATACTGTTAATGGTGTAGTTACATTTAACGACAGTATAACGGTTATTCCAATGGACGTAAAATGTAATAATGGAAGGTTATTGTTTATTGACGATCTTTTGATTCCTTACAATAAATAATTCTTAAAATAAATTATTAAAGAAATTACAAGTACATAAATTATAATTGAGACAATTACTACTTTGTAGTACTTGTACTTCTTATTTTCTTTGTCGTAAGACCAATCAGGACGTATAAGTATTATCGAAATTATAACGAGAAGGAACGGGACGGTGGCCTGTACTAATTGGTTCGAACACATTTTTCTAATTGTTCCTTCAGATGATATAAGGTCTCCACAATTAGATATCAGTTTAGTTTTTACACGAGAGATTGTTTCTGTAATATCCACATCAGTAAATGTAGGTGAAACCATTTTGTTTGATAAACAATAAATAGACAAAAAAATAATTTAGTTATTAATAAACACATGTACTTCAAAACTGAACGTGGTCCTGTCCGTGTCAACCCTTCTGTAAAACAATCATCGTACAAAAGCAGTGTTCAGGGAGACGAATCTGTACCACTTTATAAGAGTGTATGGTTCTGGCTAATTATTGTTTTAATAGTTGTGATTGTGGGGTATTTATGGTATTGTATGGCAAGCAAGAATAAAAAATATTAAAAAATATCTTTTAAGCATTACTATAAATGAACAGATATTATAAATCTGCAAACGGACGGGCTGACGATCCGCCACAGGAACCTCCTATGCCTGATGATGTTCCAGATAGACCATTGCCTGAACCTATCCCTCAGCCTTCTCCACCAATTATTGTAATTGTCCCATTTTATAAGAAACCATTGTTCTGGGTTGCATTGATTGCGCTTATTATTGCAATCATTGCCGTTGTAATGTATTCGAAACAAAATAAAGTAGTATACGAATTTTAAATTTTCTTTTATTTAATAAATGCCTGAATTCACAAATCGACAGATTAATGGATCTGCTGGAGGATGCTCCTATTCCAATCTTTCAAACTACAATTATGATGCCACTTCTGCAATGTACGGATTGCCAATGTACAGTTCAGGACCATACAATCCAGGAATTCCATCAATGGCCGTGCAAGTGATTCCTCAATTTGCTGCCCCTGGGTACAGCACCCTTTTACATGATGTTAAGGGCCCGCAATGTGGAAATTATTTCAGTGTCAGTAATGCGTATCCCGGAGCGGGAAGTGGAAACTGCACCATGTTTGCCACGAGAAAATGTGCTTAATACAAAGTATAATTATATCAAGGTAGACTGGTTTGTAATATGTTTATAACATTTACTTCATAAGTAAATGTTATAAAATCCTTTATTTTTTAACAAATGACATCATTCAAGATAAGTAAGCAACAAGGAGGCGTACCTTTTATTCAGCCTGGAAATGTTCCTACACGTCACATTCATCTTAATAAACAAAAAGAAACAAAGTACGTAAACGAAAATTGTACAATTGACAGTTCGTATGGTATGTATATTTTTGATGCAGTATGTAATCCAACAGAAGTTTTTTTAAAGGATGGAGCTGATGGTGACTACATTACAATGACATTATCTCAACTAGACTGTCTAAGTGTAGTTGTAAACACTTCAAGGGGAAGTTTTGTATTAGCGTATCCCATTGTTAGTAGGCAATTGATTTATTATAACAAAAGATGGAATATTATAGGAGATACTAAAGATGTATACAGTTTCTATCCATCATCACTTAAATATAAACTTTGTTCAGGATCTACTAAATGTATTATATCGGGAGATGGGAATACTAAACTGGTTGTTAATCAAGATTCTATAATCTCTGTATATTATAACGGTAGTGGAGTACATAACCTGTTTACGGCAAATAGGGAATTTAAGTATGCAAATGTATGTATTATGAACTCATGGGCAACAGTTATTGGATTATCAATTAGGTCATCTGACGGAACTACCGGGTTCCTTATTTTTGAAAAGAGTAAAACGAATGAAACATGGGAAATGAAGTATAGATTAGATGAAGATTGTGTTGATGCATGTATTTCAAGTGATGGTAAAACCATTGCATTATCTAAACATGGATGTATAAGTGTTTATAAATATAATGAACAGTCATCAAATTGGGATGCATTAACTCAATTGAATGAAGATAGTGATAAATGTTTTGGTACTAAAGTTTCAATGAGTGGAAATGGATTATATGTGTTTACAATCTCAGATTCTAATACCTTTGTTTCGTACAACATTGGAGAAAATGACAACACTAAACACATTCATAACATTGCAGGTATTTCCAAATGTGCAATGATCATGTCAGACTACTCTGGTAAAACAATAGTTACAACTTCATCCAGTGGAAGGGTATGGATAACTTCCCTAAAAGATTGTTTGGAGGGATCAAGACAAGCATACAATAATATAAGTGTAGATAAAAACATTTCAAGTATTTCATTGACAGGTTGTGGGAATACTTTGATTATTGGAATGTGTGAAGTTAGCACTGTTCTTATATACACACATACATTCAATGGATGGGATCTAAGAACTAAACTTACTGGTGAACAAAACTCGTACCTTGGATACAGTTGTTCAATATCATCGTCTGGAGATATAGCAGTAGTATCAGCCATTGGTCCAGATGGTGGAGCATGGATACTATCTTAGCACTTTGAATATATATGTATGAAAAATATTATATTAAACGCGATTTAATATAATACAAATGAGCTATTTTAGAATAATAGAGTACTTATCTCAGGGCGGGTTTAAAGTTACAACCTCGTTTGATGAGTATAAAGAACTTAAGAAGACATGCAAAGTTTCTGCAAAAATTAATTATATCTGTCCTATAGGTCACGAGCTTAGTATGACGTATGGTTCGTTCAAAAACAAGAAATCAAAACACAAGAATAATTTCGAGGGGTTCTGTCCAAAATGTAAAAATGGATTTACAAGCAGTGTAACCAAAGGCAATATCGCAGAAAACCCGTATAGTGAGGATAATCCTGAAGAAGAACCACATCATGTTTCATATTCATCTACATACTCAGATAGTAACTGTATGGAAGAATCTAATAAGATATTTGATGATAATGGTACAGACAAGGAATTATCTGAACGATGCACGGATGATAGTGATGAACATATAGATAATGATATTCATATAGATAATGAAGTAACTGTATCATTAAATGATTACTCATTAAGATTCATGGATAATGAACCAGAATTTGTGGGATATTATTTACAAAGAAGGGCTGATATTTGTAGGAAGTATAGGTTGTTTGGCAATCAAATATTTAACATTTCAAAACATGTAGAAGTAGTAAAACAATGGCTGTTCACGAATAAAAATATTGTAATGGGTACATCTGTTACTCACGAGATGCTTAATGAGAATGAAAACATATTACTTATCCCTAGCTTCAATCTTAGAATTGTTGTTCAGACTACACTTGTACATAATCTTGATCCGAATACACATGCTAAATTATACATGTCTGGTGAAAAGACAATTGTATTTTTATTAAATGGAGACGAAATAGCTGATATATGGTACATTATTAAAGGGAAAAAGTATTATTCTATTTGTAACAAATATTTATTCAAGATAGAAGATAAGATTCATGTACATCAAGTAAGAGATGAAGACGAGTATTTCTTTCTTGAATATTTCTTATTTAATCATGAACTGGACCTTAAAACTGATTGTTCTAAATAAAAACGTTGAATAGATAAATACAATAGTAAATGAAACTTTCAATAAGTGGAAAAACTTTAAATGAAATAACTAAGCTTTATGAATTACATACTCAAAAGTTTGAATTCGAATTCAGAATAGGTAAGTACGAGAATAATAAATTTATTCCTGGAGTTACACGTACTGTATTCGAATCAGTATTAAGAACTCTTAAACATTCAAAGTATAAGTATTTTTCTGAAGAAAGTACAGTTATTCTTTATAAGAATGGATATAGAGAAGTACGATCAAACTCAGGAGTTATAATTCAAAGGAAAAGACTTGTTGCAAGTAATGTTGAAACTGAGTATGGAAGATTTTCATTATCTGAAGAACAAATAGTTGGATACTTGCCACCAGATAGTGTACAAGCAGGAGTAAGGAAAAGGAAACGGTACTCGTTTGCATTAAGTAATTCCACTACTCTTGATGTTACACACGTAAGAACTGACAATAAATATGATAGTTATGAGATTGAAGTTGAATACATTCTTGGTCTGGATATTAAATCTTTATTTGAACCAATCAAGTATGTATTATCAATATACAATAATAATTATCAAGAAATTGTAAAAGATTATGAGTCGTTATTCAAACGTAAAGGAGTAAATTTTAATAATGCATACAATATGAAAAGAAAGTATTTCACTGACCTTAAAGATTTCATTATAACTCCAAAATGGGATGGTGTAAGGATGATGATTTATGTTCATCAAACTGGAGTTTACTTGTTAAACAAAACAACTACCTTGACTCTTAAGATGCAATTTCCAAATGAACTTGTTAATACAGTTATTGATGGGGAATACTTTGAAACAACTAATAAGTACATTGCCTTTGATATATTATTTCTTAAAGGAAATGATTTGAGGGATGAAATAAGGATTAAGAGACAGTACATTCTTGAACAAACAAAGAGTGATTATAATTTACAATTTGATATTGCAGAAGTTGGGTATGGACCTACACTTTATGAATGTTTTAAGAATTATACTACAAAGTACCCTGACAATGTTCTTGATGGAATTGTATTTGCTCCACGAACAAGTACATACATTAACAAGCAAACATTAAAGTACAAACCCATTCATTTACTTACAATTGATTTTCTGATAACTGTAGATAAAAGTAATACTTATCCAGTATATAAATTGTATGTTCAAGGAGAATCTGGAATAATTCCCTTTGAACCTTATCATATTCTTATGAAGGTAGACAATAATGGTAAAACTATAATTGGATCTGGGAATAAGATTGTAGAATGTCAATGGGTAAATGATACGTTTGTTCCTATGAGAGTACGCACTGATAAAACAATTCCTAATTTTGTAACTGTTGCAATGGATATATGGGAAGATATTAATAATCCAATAACTGAACCTGAAATGGGTCTTATAATTAGTGAATTGTCTAAACAATTTATTTATCCAAGACTATTTAGAGGTATACCATTAACACTTTTTGGACAAGAATTTATTGGTACACCTGCAGATACACAGAATTCATTGAAATCTGCCTGTTTATTTTCTAATGATACAAAGTTTCAGTTAATGAAGTTGAATGAAAAACAAGAACTATTGTCTAAATATACTGACTCCATTAAAAATATTTCAGAAACTATTCCAGTTTCAATTATCCTTGTTGATATGTATGGCTCAGATATTATACATTCAAGTAAAATAGATTCTCCAAATACTATTATTATTGGATATTCTGCAGGACCAGTGTACGTATCACTAGGTAAAGTTGAAATTAATGGACCATGTAAATTTGTAGGCAGATTTTTTAATACTAATGCTACAGAACTTGAAGTTGCATTACATTATGATACTACTATAGTAGGTAACGTTCGAAGGAACCAAACTCAGACATTTAATATTAGAAAATTCAATAACTGGATAAAAGCAGTGCTTATCACATTAACTGTTGATCCGAAAGATAAAGTACTTGATCTAGGTAGTGGGAAAGGAGGAGATTTATCTAAATGGTGTAATAAACATGTAAGTCTGCTGACATCAATAGATATTTCCAAGAAATCTCTTAATGAAGCTGAAAAAAGATTTGAAGGAATGAAATGGTGTAAAATGAAAGCCGAATTTATTCAGGCAAATCCGTATACTACAAAACTTAATTTCAATACAATATATGATGTAGTTTCATCTCAGTACAGTTTACATTATGCGTTTGATTCTATTGATCATGTAGATATAACTATTGATAATATATCTTCAAATCTTAAGAAAGGAGGAAGATTTATATGTACTATACCAAACTCTGATAAAATATTAAAACTTAAGGAAAAGTATGGGAATAAGTTTGGAAATAATTATTATAAAATTAACTTCTTAACAAGTAACTCATATACATTTACTTTGAATGAATGTGTAAATAATTGTATAGAATATATTATTGATGTTAATTATCTACAATCTCAATTTGAATCCCGTGGTGTAAAACTTATGAAGAAGTATACTTCAAAAGAGTTTTATGAGTTACATAAAACCAATTTTAGTGATTTATTAAAAAGTATGGATGTTAATACATCTCTCAATGAACAAGAGATGGATGTTGTTGATATGTATATTGTAATGATATTTGAAAAGGTAATTTAAAGTAATAAATTAATAATATATGCAGGCAATACCTGAATCAATAACAATCGAATTTCATGTTAAATTAACTTTAGATCTTATAATAGTATCGGCAACATTAATAATATTGTTGAGTGTATATATTGTATCAATTTACAATAAGTAATTATTTACTTACCCCTTTGAAACAGGGTAAGTAAATGAAAATGAATTAATAATAAAAAATTTAAATAGAATATAATCTGAATAATATGGACACATTCAATCTTTCAATCTGTTTTAACGATGATGTTCCAATGGACTTTGAATATACTTCTCCTGAAAAACAAAAAGAGGTCAAAGAAAACAACGAAGTTTCTAGACGTCTTGAAAGTGTATTTGATATTGATCCATCACTAATAAATTGGGATGAAGTATCATCTAAAGTAGACTTACCTGTTGAACTGTACAGAAAATTCAAGAAACATTTAAGATGGAACAGAGTTTCAGAGAACATTGTTATCCACAAGGCTATACTTCTAAGAAAGTATATTGATTGGAAAATTTTTCAGCTTACACATAATGTAAAGATTACGTCTGAAACTCGTATAACATTTGAATTAACACCAATTGATAGTGACGAGTCAATTGATTCATCAGTTCCAGCAACAGAGTCGGAGAAAATGTTTTATTACGTTATGAGAAATAATGTAGGTAAAACAAACCTTCACTAAATAATTATAATGTTTTATACTCTCTTAATCGGAGAGTATAAACAATATGAAAAATGATTTTACCTACTAATCAATATACAGAAAATATACTATGTTCAGTGGATTAAAACAATTAGATTTGAATAACCTCGGAGACGATGTTTTAAAATACTTTGAGAATATAAGTCAAATTGAGACTTTGAAATTTAATGATACAAAGACAAAGTGCAATAATGATATTTTTGACGATGATTTATTCAATGGAAAAATGAGTAGCGACTCAATCAACCTTCTTGATTTTATTGACTGGGCTCAAGTATCCAGACAGAAATTATCTGTAAGGGAATATAAGAAGTATAATATTAATTTGCATTGGAATATTGTTTCCGAAGTAATTAGTCCGGAAGTTGCATTCGAATATTTCGTTGATGATGTTGACTGGAATATTATATCTGAACACCGAAAAATTCCTGTAAATATATTAACAAAGGTATATTGGCGTATAGATATGCATACACTCGTATCTTTCCAAGATGTTCCTGAACATATTATTGAATTCAGAATAACAGAGCTTGATAAGATTGCATTCGATCCTTCTACTACAGGTTGGGAAATTTTGTGTCAAAATAAACACGACTTATCTCTTAATTTCCTCAAAACATATAAGGATAAGGTGAATTGGGAGTATATATGTATATTTAACAAGAATTTAACTGTAAAGTTTATCAAAGAACACATAACATATGTAAGTACTTATGTACTGGAGCTTTATGATAAAATAACACATGATGAATATTTAGAACTTTGTGAATATAAAGATACTATAAAATTATAATGATTTAACTTTCTTCCTAAGGGAAGTTAAATCAACTTTAATAAATTATTTTGAAGAATAGCAAGTGCGTTATCTCCAATACTGTGAGGTTCACTTTCAAGGTCAAATCTTGGTACTTGGATACAATTACTAGGCTGTGAAATGTATACTTCATCAAGATCATCAATAATGAATGTATTTGAGCTTTTGTACCCTTTAATAATATTGTAAAGAAACCTCAGATCTTTAGGTGTATCTGGATAAAACTTTGAAGACATTACACAATGATCGTAGTGAAGTATAGTATGTATTTTTCTCGACGGAGATGTTTGGATAACATTTTTTATTATAAATAACACATAATCTTTTGTTCCCGCTGACCAGATACTTACGTTGAAATTTTTAAACAAAAAATCAAGAAATCTTTGAACATATGGACGTTCAAATATAATGAATGATTTGTCAAGTATATGATACTTCAAGTTCGTATTCCTATAAATATTATTTAGTTTTTGATACTCTATAGCACTTACTAACGTATTGTCTAAATCAAGAATAACATTACATTTTTGTCCATTTAAAGATGATAAAACTATCATATCTTGGATTTCAGGTGAAATAATCATTTATTATTGTTCTCATAATTTTAAACTTATGCGTAGTTAAATATTGACGTGTGTTTTCACCATAAGTATCTTATACTCCAGTAGTTTGCACCTCTTGGATCATCTGCTGTTTTTTTGCCTTGTCCATTTACAATACCTTCTGCTCTTGTAAGATACTTATATCTTCTATACTTATCCCCATGATCGTACTTTGCATAAAGTTTTAATGGAGTAGAGTCTTTATACTGTTCGTATCCTTTTTGTCCAAAATCTACATAATATTCTTCTTTTCCAAGATTGAAGAATACCCTATATTTCTTGCTTTTTAGAGGCGATTTTTCGAAGTGTACTTTTGTAGGATGATGTACCATTTTATTATAACATGGAAAAATTACATGTATTTACTCTGAACCCAGTTCCTGTCAGATTCGAAAATTGCAGAAAGACATGGATTCCTGTTCTTGTTCACAACATATAAAGCATTAAGTTTTCGGAACACTGGAAGTGCATCTTCATGTTTCAATGCTTTGGACAAGTAACTTCTTCTTTCAGTTGATGTTTTTGTACTTACATCCTTATATCCATACATTCCAAGTGATCCTTTAGTAAGATGAATCCTTACTGGTGATCTAGACTTGCTTCTTCTATGACTACGTTTTTTAGAACTAGATGGACTCTTTCTATGACTACGTACAGGTGATCTTGACTTACGTTGTTTTAAAGAAGGAGACAATCTTTTTGGGGATTTACTTCTTGATCTACGCACCATTTTTACTTTATTAAAAAAATATAAAGTAAAAAATTTACCAACAGTTCACTGGCATTGCTCCAGTATATATGAACAATGCAGTATCTCCGTAAGATAATTTTGTTTTCCATCCAAGTTCCTCAAGTTCTTTCATTATTATTTTAATAAGATCTTTAATGTTTTTGTATGAACTATACTTGAAAGCGGAAATATCGTAGAAGTTGGTACAATCATCTTGGAGTACAGTATCAATAATTTCCTCTCTAAGCTTTTGAATAATTTTTTCTTCAAGTAATTGTGGAAACTGTTTTCTGTTACTTTCACTAATACATTCAGGAAATTGGTTCATTTAGGATTACAGGGTACCGATTTAAATCAAAAATGAGACTAGTTATATAAATATACAGAACTGTAAATGGTTCAAAAGAAGTGCGAATATACTATGTTTCTTAAAACAATATCAGAAACTCATGGTATTCCTTTTGAAGAGTTGATTGAAATCTGGAAAGAAACAGTACCATCAATAACTGTTGCATCATCTCAATCTAATGTTTTTAAGAAGTTACTCAAACAATCAAGTATTAATCTAGAACCTATTAATGTTGTTGATACTTCTAATAAGAAAGAGGATAGTCTAAGTAAATGTTCATCAGTTACAAAGAAAGGTACCAAGTGTACTTACAACGCTGTAGTAAATGGAAAATGCAAAATTCATAATTCAAGTACAATAAACCAACAGGTATCAATTATGGAGAAATTTGCTAACCTTAAAATATAATTATATATTATCTCTTCAAAAAGATAATATATACTTCATGGTTATATACATTGTTTAAACAGAAAACCCAGCATATCTGTACTTATTGAACTGATTATAATTTCCAGCTGCAGCTCTATCACTGTATGTTCTTGCCTGATTATAGAATTGATTGTTTGCTCTTTGCGCATTTGCCTTTGCAATCTGAGCTTGGGCATCGTCGTACCTGTAATTACCACAATTAGTAGCAATAATTCCTCCGTATCCAACACCAGTACTACCAGTAACTTTCTTAAGGTTTCTCAAGTCAGTTGATCGTTGACTAGAATCCTCTTCGAACATATTTCCAGTAATACCTTGAGCATCAAGAGTAATGTACTCAATGTACTGTGGTCTTAAAACATTCTCTACATAAATCCTGTCAGCAGGACTGTTACATCCAGCATTCTTAGTATTGAACGAGTCAGGACAAACTTGACGTCCATAAGTATCTGACCCGTTCCATGTAGGACAAGACATAAGTGCCGGGTTTTCAAATCGATCGGACTGGATTTTGTTAGCCCATCCTGCATCAACTCTGCATCCTCTAATCGAACCCTGTAACGAAATATTTGACATGTTTATATTAATACAAAAAAATATATACACACAAATAAAATTATTGTAAGTTGTAAATGGCAGACTCGAACAAGTATCCTATATGTAATATTTTTATGAGCTGGAGATCAGAAACTGATAAACAAATGCAATCTGTGTTTTGTCCTCTAGCACAGGCAACAGATACAAATGTTGTTGTAAAGGATTATCCTGACTCTGTAGAAAGGTTTTGTAATTCATGTCCAAGAAGATACAATTCATTAGCATTGGGCACAAAATATAATTATCAGTAATGCAAATTTTAAAATTTAGTAAGTTTTGATTCAATTAAAACTTTAGAATTAATGTTTTTTGCTCGTTCTATACATTTACTCATCTCTGAACATTTATGTGTTTCAGTATGTCTATGGATAATACAGTAAGTGTTATTACAAAACTTACATTTTCCAATTATTGACTGTACTTGTTTACAAACTGAGAATTCGCATTTTTGTTTCATCTGTATAAATGATATTTTATTTTTTAGATAAATAAAATATGCAACAACTCAATGTTGGTGGAGACTATGACCAGCTTCTTAGAAAGATGGAACCTAAACAATACCTTCGAAACCCAAGACCTGGGACTTTTGAAATTGCTAAACCATTTACTGCACCACCTCTAAATACTGACATTAGATTTTTAAGTGTACTCCCACAAAAACATTTGTCTGAAAGTCAGTACCTTACAGTTGCAACAGTTCCTCTTCCAGAAACATGGGATTGGAGACATGAGTATCCTGAAGACGATTTGAATACTAAAAATAAGAAGAAACACATGACAAAAGTTCCTAATCAGGGATTATGTGGTTCATGCTGGGCAGTTGCAGTTGCAGGATTAATTAGTGATTTGTTTGTGGCGTCAGGTATGAGTCCAAAAAATCCTGATGTTAGTATAACATATAGCTTATCATGTTATCCACAATATAAATGTGGAGGTGGTAATCCTGCCACCCTTCTTGAAGATATTCAACAAGATGGGATTGCATCAAATAAATGTATTGATTATGGATGGTGTAACAATGACTCAGTATGTAGTGGTAAAGGATCCCAACATTTTAATCCTTCTACTGAAACAGAACGGATAAACTCACTAATTCCTCCGTGTGGTTGTTACTCTGGTTCAAAAAAGAAACAGCCAGTATATTATGTAAAAAATCCATCAGTAGTAACTATGGAAAACGATAACCATGATGTAGCACCATTAATCAAAACACATATTTACAGTATTGGTCCAGTGATTGGAGGCTACCACGTATTTGCAAATTTCATGTCTGGAGATTTTACAGCTACTGGAGGAGTTTATTTTGAACAATACGACTATGATAGTGACAGATGGTTAAGTCCTGGCGAAAGTCCAAGATGGTCAGGATCTCATGCAATTGTAGTCATTGGATGGGGTGTATCCGAACAATTAATTAATGTACCTTTACCCGATGGCAGACCGCGTGAATTACATGTTCCATATTGGTACTGTAGAAACAGCTGGGGAAGTGAATGGGGTATTGACAATGGTTACTTTAAAATTGCAATGTATCCATTTAATAAACAATCACAGTTTGAACGTGTAGTTGTTATAAAACCTCAAAACATGATGTCGGGAGGATTCATGTTGTGTTATCCTGACTCTGTAGAACAAACAGATGAATTAGAACAAGTGGTTCATAAACGAGTTTTTAAAGAAGAGTATATGTTATATGAACCTTGTGATCCGAGGGTAGTGTGGTCATTTTTGGCAGTGATTATTCTTATAGTATTATTTACTGCAATTTACTTTAGAATCAAGAAATAAACTTAACTTTCCTCGGTCTTCCAAAAACTATCCATTCTTTTTCTATAAATTGTTTTACTGACTTGCTGCTTGACTTGTTTGTAAACCTTCTTGTAAATTGTAATGTTTTCAATATTTACGTCAACTATTTTTCCCTCTTCAAATTTAATATCGGAAACAGAAATTGAGCGAAGGAGGTATGCACTTATAAGTAATGAAAGCAAATTCTTTGATTCTGTCAATCCATATTTTCCACTCCTATAGAGATCAGACACGTAGTTCCTAAACATATATTCTTTCAGGTGTTTTACAGTTTCTTCATACCCTTCTTCCAATTCATTATCTAGTCTTTTTTGTAAACACATGATCTCTTCTAATTTATGTATTAATTTGTTACTTTTATTTGTTAGAGCTATATTGTCAATTATGGTTTTACCCTTTTCTATAACAATATTATTCTCGAATGGGGTGATTACAGTATCCTGTACATACAACACTTCACCCTTTGAAAGTTTTACAAGTATATGTTGAACATACTTTGACGATGTATTAAATGCAAAATTGAGAATAGTAGGATAAATAACAACCATTTTATAAATTATGTTTTATTCATTATATAAATATCTTATAGAAATTTGATATTTATATAGTACTAATTACTTGCTATTTTGACAAGATGATCTACCCATGACCACATCATGTTCTTATTATGGACGTCATGACTAATTTCTTTCCACAGTGATAAGAAAAGGTCACCCTGACCAAGCTGTTCAAATATTGGATTCCTTTCAGAAAATAACGTTTCATCACGTGATTCACTCTTTAATTTAAAATACTCGAGATTCTGAGTAAAAGTATCCATTACCATCTCTGCAGGTATTTGACTATCGACTACAATACGTAAGGTGACTAACTCATTATGAGTAGGAAACAAAGTGATCAGATCATCGATAAATCCAACAAGAGATCGTTTTAGTCTATTGCTTTTATTTGGTCCAGACATTAATATTTACTCATATACAATAAGCATTTAAAACACTATACATCACAAAGTCATAACTGATATTCTAATATTTAGTCAAAATATACTCAATATATATCCCATACTTTATTTACTATTGAGTTTTACCCCAATAGTAAATATAATAATTGTTAAGTTTTGGCTAATCAAGTTTGTTCCTGCATAAAGGGCATGATTTGGCTTCATTTCTGAGAAGCCATTCAGAAACACATGATTCATGAAACTCGTGGTTACATTTAATTTTACAACATGTATCCATCTCATCCATACATATCATACACATATTTCCATCGGATTTAGAATATGCGTACATTGATTCCAAATTTTTCTTGTACAGTGAAATAATTTCACTGTGCGATTCTTCAATGTACTGATTACTCAATAAAAGATCAGATCTCATACCTTTGGCATACTTCTCAATAAATTCCATGGAAATATACTGATACTTTGCTACAAGGTTTAGGTCCACATAATCAATGTTTTGTATTATAAGTTCCTCATCAACAAAATCATTTATAATATATGTATCCCAATCAACATATTCTGCATGTTCTGTAAGAAAGTCGTCATTGAACTGTTCGTACGTAATTAACGACCAGTTCAGGTAGTCCTTGAAAATACTTACAAAATGTTCCTGACTTCCCCAGTCTTTACGTGTAAGTACTCTTGAAGGTATATACAAAATATTGTATTCTTTTGTAATATAGTTCCAGTCTAATGGTTTATCTTTAAACATTTCAATAAACTCGTACGTAAAGTAATTTCTAGTAAGAAGGTTCCAGTCCAATGTAGTTAGCTCAGAAATATGTTTTAAAATTTCAAGAGGTAAATCATTCCTTCTAGAAATAACATCTCCATTAATATGATTTCTGAATATTGCTATCAGATTATAATTCAAAGGTTTCATTGAAAATAAAAGATCGAAATTTATGTAATCTTCATATTCCTGAATAAACTCAATAGGTAAACGAGGATTATCAATAACTATCTTATTCCAATCTATATAGTCAGCAATTTGATCAATAAGTTCGTAAGATACGTCAAGAGTCAGCTTCATTGTTAATAAAATAATGATATAAGTAAAAATTTACATTCATTTTTGGTATTAGGGTATCAAAAATGAATACAATTTCGGAAAGTTGTTATTATAGGTATACTGTAATACAATGAGTACTGAACATGTTGAAGTTATGATGACAGACACTGAATTGTGCGAATTTATTGATGCTAACATTAAAAAACTTAATTGGAACTCTGTTGTCAGATACAATCACAAACTTCTATCATGTTTTCTAATTAAGAAGTATGAGGAATATATTCCATTCAATGTATTGTTTTACTATACCACAAAGCTCAGAGAACTGTTACCTCTTTTTAAAGACAAGTTTGATGGCAGTTTATTCTGTAAGAGAAAGGATCTTGACTTGGATACAATAATGTTTGTAGTGCAAATGTTTGGAGATGAAGATCCACCAGGATTTGCATGGGAACGTTTAATTTCTTCATACTTTTCTACAGAGTTTTGTAGAATGTTTAAAGATTACATTGACAATGATATTTGGTCTTGTATTTCTATTAAACATAAAACTATTACAAAAGAGTTTGCACATGAGTTTCAAGAGTATATTGATTGGGAACTTGTAAATTATCTCAACTTACTTGATCCTCAGTTCTTAAGAGATCATAGTGACTATGTTGATTGGAATACAATATGCACAGAGTATTATCTATCTGAAGAAGAAATAATTTACAATATTGATTTCCTTGGATGGGAAAATATTTCAAGAACTCAAATATTAAGTGTTGACTTTGTAATACAATATAAAGATAATCTTGCTCTAGAAGATCTGTTATTGAACAGCAATATTTCTAATGAAACAAAAACAAGAATTAAAGAGGTTTACAAAGGGCTAAGTTGTATATATCCTATATGCAATAACACTAATGAATCTTGTTCAATCTGTATGGAGGAAGAAGGTGCAATGCATATTCTGCCTTGTAACCACGTGTTCCATGGCGAATGTATTTCCTCGTGGACAATACGACAACAAAATCCTTCTTGTCCTTTATGCAGGTACAAATTATAAACAATTATTATATTTACTATTGGGGTAAAACTCAATAGTAAATTTAGAACAAGTATCAAAAATGATTACATAATATGTATATTAACATATTATATACAATGCAAGTTACTATTGATATTTCTTACGTTGACCTTATTGCCAAGAATCTTGATTGGAAAAAATTCATTACTGATAATCCTGATGTTCCAATAGAGTTTCTTGAAAAGTATAAAGATTATATTGATTTCAATATTCTTGTTAAGGGATCAAAGCCAACACTTGATTTTATTAAAAGGTTCAAGGAGAGACTTGACATTAACAAGTTAACTTCAAGTAAAAACATTACATTTGATATAATATGCGAAGTTTCAGACCATTATGATGTAAACTGGAAAGCTCTTACAAAAAACTTTATGACACAAAAGTTTATAAATAAATTCAAGGGAAAACCACTTGACTGGAATTACATTTCACGCAATTATAAATGTTTGTCTGAAAAATTTGTACATCAATATAGGAACTATCTTAACTGGAGCTTGATTTCTTATTCAGGATTTTCTGTCGATTTTTTACAAAAACACTCTACCTATGTTGACTGGGATAACTATCTTGTTAACTATGAACTTGATGAACTGGAAATACTTGCAAACATCCAGTACTTGAAATGGAACTTTGTTGCATTGTTTCAACCATTATCTATAGAGTTCATAAAACGATTCCATGAAAATATGAAGTCAGAGGATCTTTTAAAGAACTTGTATTTTACTGAAGACCAAAAAACAGAAATTATAAGAATCTATAACGCAAATTCAAAGTTTGTATATCCTATATCAATAGATTCACATGAAACATGTTCAGTATGCCTTGAAGAAGGAGGTACTTTACATGTTCTTCCATGCAAACACGAGTTTCATCAGATGTGTATTGTAACGTGGTTATGTGGAAGTGAAAAGAAAACATGTCCAATGTGTAGATATCAATTGGACTAGTAAAATTATTATATTTACTATTGAGGTAAAACTCAATAGTAAATAAAATCAAGTTAATGTCAATTAATACTCTTACAACTATACATTTTAATCATAAAAGTACGTACCTATATATTAACTAATGGGTATAAGTTTATTTTCTATAGTAAAAATAATTGCTTCTGCGGGAATATGTGGTATAGGTGCTGCAATTTTCTTTATTAAAAAGAACATGGAAAGTAGAGACGGGTTTGTACCTGATGAATCCGAACGTATTAAATCTCTACTGTTTACTGTAATACCTCCAATACTATCTGCAATTATTGCATACAAAAATAGTGATTCTACACTTGTTATTAAACACGAATTCTTGACTAATGAACAAAGAGATATAGCAATGCATACAATTTCAAAAATGGTATAATTAATTGTAAACTATTGTGATTAAAACTTAATTGTAAATCAATATTTACAATTAAATGGATAATGGAAGTACACAATGGAAAATATTGAATCACGAATAGGTACCTCTATGAAAATAAGGGAAACATTTGAATTAAACTTACCTTGTTTTACTAGCTCTACACATTTCAAAAACACCTATATAATAAAAAATATAGGTATTGGAGATGAATCTGAAGCTACTAGTGCATGTTCTCCATCTGATGAGAAAGGATGTTTAGAAGGAAGTATATGGTTTGCGATTAAAGTTACACCTAACAAAAATAATCAAGTTGAATGTGATATTCTTGAGAAGTGCAACATGATTGTATCAAAAAAAATATGTCCTAATTTACCTTTAACACATCACATAACTCAGTGTAATTCATGCTCTTTTGATAAGCGGGTACTCAAGTCAAAGAAATGTGGAGTTATAGTGACTGAGTTCGCAGAGTACGGAGATCTTGGTTCGTACTTAATGAAAAATAAAGTAACTTCATTAATGGTTGAAAATATTATGTTTCAAATTTGTGCTGCGTTATACACATTACATAAACATTTTTCACTGGTCCACAATGATCTACATTTAGGAAACATTCTTATACATAAAACACGCGAAAAAGGGTATTGGAACTACATTATTGACAACAGAGAATATAAATGTACAAATATGGGAGTATTAGTTACATTATGGGATTTTGGACTTTGTACTCAATCATCTTCATCCACAGATCATATTAGGGTATCAAAAATAATAAGAGGGTTATACCCTAGACATAAAGAACTAATGACACGTATAATCTCGATACCAAATATTTATGAAATATTTCCCAATGTATTTGGTTCATACATGAATGTTAACACAAATAACCAGTTAATTGAATCATACACATTATAATTATTCTTATTGAATAATTATAATTATTTTCTGAAATATACTTTGCCAGTTGCTGAACTTGTTTTAATGGCTCCTGATCTCGAGTATCCTTCCTTATTGTATCCTGTACGATCATATCCATCTCTATCATATCCTTCAGAATCAAATCCAGCTCTATCGTATCCTTCAGAATTGTATCCCTCTTTGTTAAATCCTTCAGAATCGTATCCTGACTGTTCATTATAATCTCCCTTTTGTTTTCCCCATACGTCAAGACCTTGTTCATTAAACCCTTCCTTCCCAAAATTCAGTTTATTAACTCCCCTATAATCAAACCCAGATTGATCGAATCCAGATACGTCATACCCTTTTTCATTATACCCATATTTATTATAACCATACCTATCTATACCTTTATTTGTAAACCCAGACACGTTAATCCCTAAAATGTTATATCCTTTTCGATCAAATCCGTACTTGCTATATCCATTCAGATTATACCCATACTTATCATACCCATACTTGTTTAATCCCATCCTGTTGAATCCTTGGATGTCATACCCATTCTTATCGTATCCTTCCTTGTCAAATCCTGATTTATTGAATCCACGGAGGTCGTATCCGTTAACATCATATCCAGATTTATCGTATCCAAATTTATTGTAGCCTATCGAGTTATATCCCTGTGAGTCAAATCCATACTTATCTAATTGAATAACAATATCATCATGCTTGTATTCATAAATTGCGAGATCATCAAATTCAGAAAATCCAAACAAATCTTTATTTTCAGTGTCTCTAGTTACATTCAAATATTTAGTTATATCATTCGAAATAGTCGCATCACCTATAACGTCTATAATATTCTTTTCTGAATGAGGTGTGTTTGTAAAGAATACAAACTTTGAGAAAATATCACGTTTCCAATCAAATCCTGTAAGATAATTCCTAAGTTTTGCAAATGTTCCAATCTTAAATAAATCTTGAAGATCCTGATACTTTTTGAGTGCAAGCATAATAAGTTCATTCTCAAGGACAGGTGATGTAAGGGAAACAAATGCCTGCATCTTTAGTTGTGTAAGTGACATTCCTCTTGACTTTGCAGTTTCTTTGTCGATGCTTGTAGTTATAGAATCATATCCATAAATTAAAGGCATAAATCCATAGTTAGGAATATCATAACTAACTCCGTCAATTACATATCTCCAGTATCCACATGCATATACTGGAACTATAAATACATCTGTTGGTTGTATATTATAATATACCAGTTCTAATTGTTCATATAGTGAATACAATGCATGAAATATTTGGAAATATACACTCAAAACTTCAGGTATTGATCGTCCTCTAGCAATCCATGCTTCCAACGTCACAGTTTCATTTGTATCTAAACTTTCAGTTATAAACAAGGATGCATTATTAATGTACCTTTTTGAAGTTATTGAACCATCTTGTTTTGATGTAGTAATCACCTCAAATTTATTGTCGGCAGTGTAGAAGTACCCATATGCAAAATTTTGTACAAGTCCAGTAATTAACAATCTTGAGATCTGGTACATGTACCTAGCATTTACATTTATTATTGTAATTTCATTAGGTGTTTCAGATTGTCTAATATCGGCAATCACAGTTACAGATTGAGGTAAACATTTTTCATCTTTTACCGGTAAACATCCAACATACCTAAGTTTTTTTCCCAATGTAATGTTTCTAATAAATCCTACATTACCAATCCGTGTAGAGTCGGAAGTCTGATATATTTTGTTATCAAAAATTCCTACATCAGTAACAAATTGAAGAATGCTTCTTCTATATAGAAGAGTTTTAAATAATTCGTTTCGTTTAGAAACAGGTCTCTTTTCAGGATACGTACCGGGTGCAACTATAACGTCTATAGGAGGTACCCCTTTGATTTGTTTTCCATTGTTTTCTTTATCAAAACTTTTAAGGTATGCAATAAGATCATTTATTTCTGGTAAGAATGTTGTAAAATACTCAGCATATAATTTTCTAAATGCCTTTAACGTATTGTCGTAAAACGATCTTCTTGCAGTTGCATCATTAGCTGCATTTGTTGATTTGTACCTTATGTTACACATCTGTGTAAGTAATTCAAGATCTCTCGTAACATGAAATATAATGTTTCCTGCATCAGTAATAATGGAATTCATGTACTCATCATTTGATACTGGAACATTATTAACAATTATTTTTTCTCTTGCAAGATTATCTGAGAATTCCACATTATGTTTGAATATTGAGAAAATACTGCTTGATTGTAACACTTTCAAATATTCATACACATGTTTTTCGTACTGATACATGTCCTTAGCACCTACCTTGTTTATTATTTTATAAACATCTCTTACAGGAGGTACTAGTTCAACAAGTTTTGATATTTGAGCTTTTGATTCGTCTATAGGGACATATGTTTTTACAGTTTTTACAGGTACAATATCTTTTAACGGAAATGCTACAACATTCTCCACTTTTTTTATCGGTTCGTTCTTTATTAACTGTAGTTTAGAAATTTCAGTGGGATCCTCTTGCTGCTTTACAGGTTTTTGGACAGGACCAACAAGTCGTGTTTCAGGCTTTTTACTTACTGGCGGATTAATAACTACAGGCTGAGCTACCGGTTTAGATATTTCTGTATTTTTAATTTCTTCATTGACAACCTCAAACGTTTTATCTTCAGGCTTAGGACCCTCAACCATCTGTTGTTCAATTATTTTAGCTGGTTCCTGTTTTTCTAATTTTTGTCTTGCATTATTCAAAATACTTAAATATTCTTGTTTGTACTTCCTAAAAGCTTCATCATTGTCCTTTTTGGTAGGTGGATTATTTTCAAATCCAGTATCAACCTCTAATATGAAGTCTGAGATCCATGTATTAACATCATCTGAGTATTTTAGATAAGTCTTATAATCAGACAAATCAAATAATGAAGTTATTCCATTATATAGTGCTTCATTGGATTGTTCTTTCATTTCAAGAACAAGCGCTTTTTTGTTTTTGTATCTATCATTTGATGAAAATTCTATGATTGTACGTACACCTGTATATTCATTTAGTTGGAAATAAATATCCTTCTCAAGTTCTTCAAAATTCTTATTAATCTTAGAAACTATATTCTCCTTGGTAACTGAATTTACGGGGTAAGACAATCCATTTTCTTTTGCATAATCATCTATGAACGTTTGTTTAAGGGCTTTTGAAACATCTTCCTGTAATTTTTTTATGAATAAATCAGAATTTATACTTTTACTTGTATCAAGATCATGTTCCAATAATTCCATTCCCTTTTCTTGTAAAAATACTTGTGAATATGTTTCTATCTGAGTATAATCTATTACATCAACAATCTTACTTGGTCCGGCTACCTGCTTAGTTACTTGTGTTTCAGGTAAACCAACACTAAAGTACTCGATCCAATAAGGTTCATTACTATAAAACTTTCGAAGCATGCTAGAAATTTGATTTATTCCTTCTTGTTGACTAAGTGTTCCTGTCTCAATGCTTATGATCTTGTTCATATAATCAATAAATCTTGTGTTTTCCGGACTTTTTGCAAATGACAAGAACGATTGAGTAAAGTTGGGATCATCATCTTTTATGCTGTACCTGTTAATACATTCATTCTTGAACTTTTCATTGAAAGTGTTATTGTAAACAATATTCAGAAGTTTCTTTGAGTATTTATTAAGTAATGCCCTCATAGACCCAAACACTGTATCCATAACAGTTGTTTGTGCTTTAATGTAAATGTCTGAATCTTTTGGATACTTATCCTCTATTAGTAACCTTTCAATAATGTACAGGTCAATACACTGATCAACAATAAAGTAAGTTGCAACAATTAAATTTCTTACATTGTTGGCTATTTCACTGTTGTTAACATTTTCTTCAAAAAGTTTAAAGTCAGAGATAAATGGTTCGTTTTCCAATGGTTTTTGATTATTCCATTTTACTAGTAGTAAATCAGTAACCAGATTATTAAGACGTTCGAGTGATGTAGAATTATTCTTTACTATATCCAAGTCAGTATCCAGATCAGATACACGTTTGTAAGTTTGTGTAAACATCGTTTCAGGCATTTATTTACTATTTTACTGATATTTATAATCTTTTATTTTTGAATTAAAGATTGCTTTAGAAATATAAATGGACCATTCTTCTAAAACTCTGCTTCAAGATTGTCTTTCAAGATTGTCTGTTCAGAGGAAAGTTGATGGAACCGAATATCATACGCACGTGAGCATGGTATATCCAAAGGGCAAGTATCAAATGCATGTTAGTCATCTGGAACAGTTTTGGGATTTGTATTGTTCATATATAATGACAAACGGTACAGATATTGGTCTTGCCGAAAAACCGCAGCAGTACCTTCCTATTGTTGTAGACATTGATATAAAATTACCTGAAACTACATGTGCAGATTTTCCAGTATACACAAAAGACGATGTCAAAACAATAGTCTCGATTTACATTGATGTTATTAAGGAAATTGTTAAAGATGTAGAAGACCATGAACTTGTATGTTTTGTACTTGAGAAACCACACTACTATGTTACAACTCCTGAATCAAGATATGTAAAGAATGGTATTCATCTTCATTTCCCATACATATTTTTAGATAAACGAGATCATCACGTACATCTCCTTCCACGTGTACTTGAAAAAGTGTCACAAACTACATTATTTAAAAATATCAATATTTCTGATCCATCGTCATTAATTGATAAACAGTATATTAATGTACCATGGTTAATGTATGGATCTCATAAACCTGATGGCCAACCTTATAAAGTTTCATACATACTTGATTCACATTCTAAAGAAATTTCCATAGAACATGCATTGTATAACTACAAAGTATATGACGTGAATGAAAAACTTGTAAACATCAAAGGTAAAGAAACTTATTTCTTGCCAAGAGTATTAAGTATTATACCATACAATCGAGAAATAAAGAAAATAAAATCATCTGTTGCATGTACTGCAAAACTTTCAGTGTTAACTAAAGAGAGTACTAAAAAACAATCAAGTACTTCATTGCTTGATTCTGAAATTAATGAGAATATTAAGAAAGCAAAACAAGTACTGCCATTACTTGCAGATCATAGGGCAAACAATAGACAAGATTGGATTACTGTAGGTTGGATTTTATTTAATGTTTCAGGAGGTTCTCCTGAAGGACTTGAATTATGGCTTGAGTTTAGTTCAAGATGTAATGAAAAGTTCAGTGAAACTGTATGTGTATATGAATGGGAACATATGGAATCAAGAAGTATTGGTCTTGGAACATTGATATTTTTAGCAAAAAATGATAATCCTAAACTTTATATACAAAATATCATATACCGAAAAAACGATAAGATGATTATTCCAGATACACATGTTGATGTTGCTAACCGATTATATGAATTGTATGGCGATGAATATGTTTGTGCCTCGCTTAAGGATAACATATGGTACAAGTATGAGAGACATCATTGGAAAGAGACAGAAGGTGCAGTTGACTTACGTATGAAGATATCAACTGTACTTGTGACTGAGACTGAAGAAATGTTAAAGACTGTTTGTGCGCAAATTCTTAATGCACAAGACGAGTATGACAAAGCAAAGTATTCTAAAATGCATAAGGCACTTGAATCACTTGTAAAAAGTTTGAAATCAAATCCTTTCAAGAACAGTGTAATCAAAGAATGTTCTGATATCTTTTACAAGGAAGATTTTCTATCAAAACTTGATGCTAACAGATTCTTGTTTGGGTTTCAGAATGGAGTTTATGATCTCAAGGAAAACGTTTTGAGACCAGGAATTCCAGATGATTATATTTCCACACAATCACCTCTAGATTATGTGGAGTACGACAGACTAGATACAAAAGTACAGGAAGTATATGATTGTCTTAACAAGACTTTTCCTGATAAGGATGTATACAAATTTTTTATGGATACTACATGTGAAGTATTTATGGGAGGAAATGATCGTAAACTTGTACTGTTCTGGTCAGGTAAAGGAAACAATGGTAAGAGTGTGATTCAAAGTTTTGTAGAAAAAATTCTTGGTCCATACGCAGTCAAGTTTCCTACTTCTCTTGTTACAGGTAAACGTGCACAGTCTAGTGGATGCACACCAGAACTTGCACGTGCAGGTAATGGTGTACGCTGGGCTGTGATTCAGGAACCCGATGAAACCGAGTACATTAACATCGGTGTTCTTAAGGAACTTAGTGGTAATGATACATTTTATGCAAGATCATTGTATAAGACAGGTAGAGAAATCAATCCAATGTTCAAGTTACTTATTGTTTGTAACAAACAGCCTAAACTCCCACATATTGATCAGGCAACAATTAACAGACTGTGTGTTATTCCTTATGAATCTACATTTTCCGATAGTGCTCCTTCATCAATTGAAGAACAGATGAGGACAAAGGTGTTTCCAAAAGTAGGTAACTACATTAGGGATAAAGTTCCAGAATTGTCTCAGGCATTCTTATGGGTATTACTTGATCATTTCAAGCATTATAACCCATCTTCGATACCTACAAAGGTTCGTATAGCTACTGACAAGTACATTGAACGTAATGACAATTATAGACAATTTGTTGAGGAATACATAACAGAGTGTGACTCTGGTAAAATAACAATTGCCGAGATTTATCCATTGTTTAAAGAGTGGATACGTACAAGTGTTCCCAATACACAAGTTCCTGCACGTATAGATGTTCAAGACTACTTTGAGAGTGCATGGGGAGCTAGTACACGTGGAGTATGGAAAGGCAGAAAGATAAAATCTGTAGGTTCCAATGATGACACACAACCCGACATGAATTCTACAAACGAGAATGATTTCATGCCACCAATATAAATTATCTTCTCTTCTAGTAAAATAGAAGACAAGATAGGATTCTAGTACAAACATGTTTTACATGTTTTTATAAATTTATAGTATACGTAAATAAGAATTAGTATAACTGTTACAATAATTGATCCGAACACTACTGATTCATTCTTTGCAAAGAATGACGACCCACCACTTACGGCGGCTAAAGGAAGTACAAGACATGGCGCGCAAACCATTTATGTTATGCAATAAAACTGATTATGTCAGCAATTGTGTATTAAGTAATACACAATATACAATAACGAGATGTCTGTTCAAGTAAAAAGTACAAAACGATTACTTACTTCTGAAGAAATTGAAGATATTGTAATGAGTCTAGAGCCTGTAAAAAGTATTCCATTAATAGTGTCGGAATCACATATTAGTGTTGCACGTAACAGAACACGTGAAATGCTGAAAAATGTTTCTGTTTACCCTGAAATAATCCCACAGCTTAAACGTAAAATTTGCGAAGACTACCTGTCTTCAAGAATTCAACCTGGAGAATCAGTTGGGATTGTGACTGCCCAAAGTATTGGAGAACGACAAACACAAATGACACTAGATACATTCCACAGTGCAGGCGCTGCTCTTAAAACAGTCATAACTGGTGTACCAAGATTTTCTGAACTGTTAAGTGCAACTCCAAATCCAAAAACGGTTGCATGTTACATATTCACAGAAACACCTGCCGAGTCTGTTGCTGAGTTACGTAGCAATATAGGTGTACACCTTAAGTACTTGTTGTTTTCAAACATCATGGACTCGTTTGAAATAAGTACTGAAAGCCCAGATCCTCAGTGGTACTTTGCATATGAACAAATATGCGGAACAAATCATCGGAAGTATGATTCTAGGGTTACAATAAATCTTAATGTCAAAGAAATGTATTTACATAAACTTTCGTTAAGAAGAATTTCTACAATCATAACAGATACATATGAGGATCTTCAATGTGTATATTCACCAGAATTTTTAGGACAGCTTGATGTTTACTTTGACACTGTTAATGTTGAAGAGTATGATGTTGAGAAATACGTTAATACAGTTATAATCCCAAAACTCTCGGAACTTAAAGTATCCGGCGTTGAAAACGTACGTGATGTATTCTATGACAAAAAAGACAGCGAGTGGATTATTGAAACACAAGGATCAAACCTTGTTAAAATACTTAACATGACAGGAGTAAGCAAGATAAGGACAATGTCTAATGATATGTGGGAAATTTATAATGTGTTTGGGATTGAAGCTGCACGCGAGTTTCTTGTAGAGGAATTTACTGCAACCATCTCTTCTGACGGCACTTATGTAAATAAATGTCATGTAGAACTATTGGTAGACGCAATGACGTTTGGAGGGTACATAATGTCAGTGTCAAGGTATGGACAGCGTAAAATGAAATGCAGTCCCTTAACAAAGGCCAGTTTTGAACAAAGTCTTGACAATTTCTTAAAAGCCGGTGTTACAGGTGAAAAGGAAATGATTAACAGTGTAAGTTCATCAGTTATGACAGGAAAACTTCCTACGTGTGGAACAGGAACATTTGAAATGTTTGTTAATCAAAAATTATTACTTCAAAATATTATTGAGACTGAATATGAAGAAGATGTTCAATATGAAATATAATATGAAATATAGTTTTATATCTTGAAAAAAGATATAAAACAACCAATTAATAACGTTATCCTACAATAATAAAATATATGAAATACTTGAAACATATTGTGCTAGCAGTTGTCATTGTTCTCTTGATACTTATAACATATTATACTTATACTAAAGAAAATTTTGTAAGAAACGACGAGCTTGACAATATAGTTGAAAGTCTTAAACAAGTATTTCCAATTGTAGAGAATCTTAATTTTTATGAAGGAGACAAGTCATATACTATTAATAAGAAGAATGTGTATATATGTATGAAGGATGAACATAGCAGATACTACAACCGTAATTTCCTTATATTTGTCATACTACATGAGATAAGTCATGCTTTATGTGATGAAATAGGACATACAGATAAGTTTTCAAGAATTTTTCAACAAGTCCTTGAGAAGGCAGCTGCACATGGTATTTATGATCCTAACGGTAAAAAAATTGTGAATTATTGTAATTACAAGAAGTAAATTTTTTCTGAAGTATAATAAATGCATAGAATACTTAGTCTGATAATTGTTATACTTATTCTTGGGTTAGTGTATGCTGTTATGCCTGCAAAGACTGAGAGGTACTATGAAACTGTTGCACCAGTTGAACAATACGATTATGAAACAGTTCAAGATGCATACATTCCACAATAATTTTTAAAATAAATGGACCTTACTATTCTAATAATTGTTGGAAGTGTAGTAGGAGTATTAATTGTTTGCGGAATTTTAATAAATTGTATTTTTGGGAGTGAAAATAAATGACTACATCAACGTATGTATTAATCCTGTTCCATATTGTATTATTAACTATTTCATTATCAACGTTATATAGAGTCATCCAATTGGAAAAGACTAAAGAGGGATACTATCTTGGGGAATATTATAAACTTAAACAGTGTAGATGTATTCCTCAATATGATAAAGTTCAATTCACAAATTATAATTAATCTCGTGAAAGATTAATTATATAATAATACGGAAAATAACAGTACCTGATTTCCTTGTTATTTTCACCACTTGTTTTTTCTCAAAACCTAGAAACCTTATAACAGGATCCTTCTGTAAAATAATAGGAAGATTTGGTAAATGTTTCTTCAGTTCTAAAAGTTCAGTAGGATTAGCAAGCTCATGTTTAGGAACAAGGCGATGCTTTGTCACATTGTACCCAAGTTCATCTTCTGAAAATACCTCAATCCTTGTACCATGAGAATTATCAATGATTTTCTTTACACATGGAGTAATTCCTTCAGAATTTATAACGATGCAATGTGTACTGTTATTTTGTTCAAGAAATGATAAACATTCTTTAAAAATGTTTACAGATATTTTTTCAATAAAGTTTGAAAATACATAAACCTTTTCTTTTGAATGAATTGCTGCTTTTAAGAAGTATGGGAAATCATGTGTTTCTTTAATATATTCATAACCACGTTGTGTAAACATTTCATCAAGTGTTTGTATAAACTTCATTCGAGTATATATTATTTATACACATACGTACGTGTATAAATCATTTTTACTACTTTACATTCTTAACAGATAATTTTGTTTCTACCTTTGTTTCCCCTTTCATAGCTTTTATAACTTCATTTACGGCAGTATCAGTGTTAGCTACCCCGTAATTTCTAAGAACCTCCTTAACATTAAGTAATTTCTCACTCTTTTTTTTATACATTCGTCTTTCCTTCTCATTAAGTTCAATAAGTAAATTATCACATTTTATCCCTGGATCATTTGTATCATTAAGAAACTTAATAATTGATGTTTCGACATCGAGTTTCCTTTTCCTCAATTTATTAATGTGTGCACGAGCAGCCTTTTCTTCGTTTATGAGGACTGATAATTCATGTACAAGACCAATAATGTCCATTATTATTGATTTATGAATATAATTGTTTTAAATCACAAGACTAAATTATTTTAATACAATAAACAATGTCTATTGTAAATCGTGTTGAAGATTATATTCCATATTATCCTTACATTTCCGACCCAGCATTCAACAGTTTAATTTATGCAAAGAAAGAATTCAAGTACCCTATAGTTTCCGGAAATGTCTTACCATACCAAAGATTTGTGTCTACATTTCTTTCTACAAGAACTCCTTATCAAAATTTATTGGTTTTCCATGAGATGGGAACTGGTAAAACTTGTACTGCTGTAAAAACGGTCGAACAGATACTTTCTGAAAACGGGCCAATAAAAAGGGCTCTTGTTCTTCTGAAGGGTCAGTCGTTAATAGATAATTTCATATACGAGCTTGTTAACGTATGTGCGCCAGAGAAGTATGGATATTTGAAAAAGGATGAAAGAGTTAAATCCAAATTAAGGTCAAAATATGAGTTCTGGACTTATGAAACTTTTGCAAAAAATATAACTCTAGCTCAATATGCGTCTTATAGTGATCATGTAATAATCATTGACGAAGTACATAACATCATTACAAAATCTATGGAGGAGTATACACCCATACATTCATTTCTTCATAATGTTCAAAGATGTAAGGTATTATTAATGTCAGGAACTCCTATGAGAGACCTTGCCAATGAAATTGCATACGTAATGAATCTTATACTTCCACTTGACAAACAAATGCCAACAGGTAATGAGTTTAATTCTTTATTTATTACTAGAGGTTCAATAAAAAATGCAGACATGTTGAAGGAGTATTTAAAAGGCCATGTCTCATACGTCAAGTCTTCTATTTCTAATGTTGTTAAAAGATACATTGGACAAAAGATGGGATCGTTAGAACATTTTATAGTTTTTCCTACATACATGAGCGGGTTTCAAAGTGGTATTTACGAGAAAACAATCTCAAATGAACAAGATTTATATTCTGCGTCACGTCAAGTATCACTCTTTACATTCCCTGACGGTTCATATGGTTCAAGGGGATTTGGAAAATATGTTTCAAAGATAGAAAAGAAAAATAGGCTTGGCGAGAACAAGAACTCGTATGTATTGAAACTTCCAATCAATGTAAATGATCTGGAAAAATTATCTACAAAGTATTATTATCTTATTAACAGTATTATAAACAATGAGAACAAACTATTCTTTGTTTATTGCGAGTTTGTTGAAGGATCGGGACTAATTATTCTTTCAAAACTTTTGGAACTTATAGGATATTCAAAGTCAACAGGTAAGGAAACAACAGAGGGTAAAAGGTATGCCATAATTACAAACATGACTACTACACTAAAACAGACAAGGAAAGTACTTGCATTGTACAATGATTCTAAAAACAGTACAGGTAAATATGTGCATGTTATTCTGGGATCACGAATGATAAGTGAAGGATTCACGCTTAAAAATGTTCAAGAAGTTCATATCTTGACTCCTCACTGGAATTATGGAGAAACTGACCAGGCAATTGCAAGAGCATACCGTGCATTCTCTCACAATGCACTTATTGCACAAGGAATTACACCTGTTGTTAATGTATATCAGCATGTATCATTTCCAGAAGATCAATATATAAAGTCTATTGATCTTACAATGTATGAAGTTTCAGAGAAAAAAGATATAATTATCAAACAAGTCGAACGTGTGATCAAGGAGGAAGCAGTTGATTGTAGAACAATGTATGCCCACAATCTTATCAATGGAAAAGATTATGAAAGATCATGTGATTACATGAAATGTGAATATACTTGTGATTCTTCAGTCTTGCCTGAAGATGATACAACTTATAATTTATATTACAATCAAGAAGATATTTCAAAACTTGTATTAAATATTCAAGAAACATGTCCTAAATCTACAATTGATATTTCATCTGTAAGTCCATTAACTGTAATTGGAGCTATTACTAACGTATACAAGGTCATAGGAAGGTATGGAAATACCGGATATTTACATGTCCATGATTCTACAATATACGCATCACCTTCAATTTCAGGTTCTGAAGACATTGATGACTCTTACTATTTTATAAATCCCGTTCTTCACAGTGAAAACATGTTTCAAACCGTTTCGGAGAAATATACGTATACCAAAAGAATACCTTTACTTATCGATGATTTCTGTAATACATTGAGTACTGACATTCTTAAAGAGTTTCCTACAAAAGTATCCGAATCTTTTATTGAATACAGTTTCTTATATAACAACAGGCCAGATGTTAAAGACACAGTACAAACCTATTATAAGAAATACATTACTCATGATAATGATGTAATAGTAAGTACCTTACCGTTCTCAGAAACCGGTAAAATGAGATGTTTGGAAAATAATTCATGGGAAGATTGTCCTACAAGTATAGTTACTAATGTTCAGTCAAGTAATAAAAACATTGAAGTACGTGCGAAAGAGTATGGGTTCTTTGGAGTAGTAGATAAATCCAAATTTATAATTAAAAAACTTAGTGATAATGTTAGTGACAAGAGACTTGCGCCTAGAGGACGTGTATGTTCAACAATAGATAAGTCTGAACTTGAAGATATATCCAAGAAACTTAATATTGTAGTACAACCATTCTATAGTAAGAAAGAAATATGTAAGCTCATAAGAGAATGGATGGATTCACATGATCTTATAATATATATGTAATTACACTGAAAAGTGTAATTAACATGAGGGTGATAATAATTCTTTACATTCTTCAATAATTGACATGAATTTGTAAAAGTATGGTCTCATTGATTCTTTGTCTGTTGATGTCATTATTAGTTCACCAGTATGAAATACTAAAAAACTAATAAACCTATTTGAAGTGTTTAGCGCCTTACCTGTAGTTTTCTTCATAAAGTCGGTATAAGATACTGTTCCCTTTACCCATTTATTCGATCTATACACCATAGTATTAAGTTGCTTGTCTTGAAATATTAGAGGCATTTTAATGTTTACACTTGCACTTCCGCTCGAAGTTTCAAAAACACTAACATATTCTGTATTTTTATTAATGTACGTATTCAATTCCTGTCTGTCAATCCTCATTCCAATATTAACTTTAAAGTTAGTCATTGATGACCAGAATGTAACTTTTAATGAAGTACCGTTAATTGTATACAAATCATCATGGTCCTTAATTATTTTCCACATATACTTGACACATTTCTCAACATGATAATCATCATTATTTCCAGTTATTTGGAACCTACCGTTCTTGGAAAGTTTAAAATTAACTCTTCGATGTTTTATTTCCATAACAATAGTTACAGAATTCTTAAATGCAGCTTTTCCATTTGCAGATTGTAAACCCTTATGTTTGTCGCCATACTTTGCCGAAACAATACTTCCATTAGGAAGTATAAGAGGAACATTAATACTATCTTTTCTTTTCCTTCCTCTTTTCTTAACAGGTTCAACACATTCAGTAATTGGCAGAATATCAAACAACTTGTCAATATCAATAATCATGTTTGTATCAGCAATTACAGTACGGGTAGTACGAGTCATATCATCAAAGGATATCATTTAAAGAATATATGATATTTAAAGAACATAATCTTTAAGTATCAATTTTATAAGTATTCATTAAGGATTTGAGTGTAAATTATCCATCCTAAAAACATATATCTCCTCATATTTAATTCATCAACTTCGTCTGGATCAAGGCCTGACCATCCAATACTTGAAATATCAAGACGCTCTTTAATAGAGATAACTCCTGTTTCTAACTTTTCAAGTAAGTCGAGTAATTTTACTTCAATTATATTATCTGCAAGTAATCTTGGGACTCTGTTAGACATAATATATATTGTACTTTGTTATTTTTTATATATCAATAACATTGTCAAACATTCCCGTATTCGCCTGATGAGAAACACAAAGCACTGTTTTACTACTAAGATGCATTTTTATAGATTCAAGTACATCTGATGTTGTCTCCTCGTCGAGGCTGCTTATTGATTCATCCATTATAAGTAACGGAGATGCATTCATCATTGATAATGCAAGTGTATATGCTAACGATATTCTTGCCTTTTCTCCGCCACTTAAACTATCAAAATCTATTTCAGTACCATTATACGTAATTTCTATGGTTATTTGTGGCTTGGAAATAGTAGACTTCCCTTTCTTTATTTCTTTAAAAGGTACAAGTTTTACATTTATTGGATTATCCTTAAAAAAATCCTCAATGAATGTAGATGCATGAATATTAATATTTTCTATTATGTTTGTAAGGTACTCATTTTCTGATTCAATAATAATACTCTTAAGATTACATACATGCTTATAATTGTTCTCTAGACTTACCAAATCTTTAAGAGCGTTAAAATTTCTTTCCATAAGTTGATCATATTTTTCAAGATCATCGAGGTATCTATTATATATTTTCCACTCTGAAGAAAGTACCTCAGCCTTTGATATAGAGGCGGCCAACTCATCTATTTTAGTATTAATGTCAACTAATTCAGATGAATAAATATCATCTGGACATTTTTGAATTTGTTCTTTCAGATTAAATATACTGATTTCTGTTTGTTCTGCTCTAGTTTTATTCATATGAAATTCTTTACTCAATGCTCTTTGTTCCATAAGTAATTGAATGTCTGTATCGCTAAATGGAACACTGTCAAGTATTTCTTCACATGTATCACATTTAGAGCGTAAGTCAGATATTTTGTTCTTGGCAGTTTCTAAATGAGGAGGCAGTTCGTTTGAAAGTAATACATTAAGTTTTTCCTCCAGAATATCATTACTTGATATAATTTCCTCAAGTTCACTTGTAGTTGTATCCCTATAACTGTAATTAAGTTTTTTAAGGTCATTGTATTCTACAAATAGTTTCTCCAACTTTTTTACACGTTCATAATTTACTTTCTTTACGTCCTTTAATTCGAATATTGAATCATTAACAAGAGAGAGTGAACACCTACATGAAGGACATGATACCATTTTACCAGTATATGGTACCAGCTCCAGGTACTCATTGTAAAATGGCTCAATTTTAGAAAGTCGTTCATTAACTTCTTTGAATTTCCGGTTCATATAATCCTGTTCTCTTTCTTGAGAAAGTTTACGTACAGTATCAGCTTTAACATCTGGTGCCAATATTAAATTTCTCAAACATAATATTTGACTATCACGGGTAGAAGTATATAAATCCATTTGCTCGTTATACTCTTTTTCAAGTATTTCAAGTTCTTGTCTTGCACATTTAATTTTCTCAGTACGTTTATGTAAAATATATCTTTTCTCCAAATCCTGTAGTTGCTCAACTCCTATAAACTTTGACTCATTCATTTGTAAAGTATATGATTCTAGACAACGTGTTTCAAAATCTATCTTTGATAAGATACTTTCATTTAATTTCACAATCTTATTGATGTTATCAATACTTTTCTCAAACAAGCTCTTCTTGTTCTTTAGGATTGTTAATTCCTGTAAATAATAATCAACTGGTATTTCATCTTCAGCTGGACGAGTTACAGGCACAGGAGACTTTATAATATCAATTGTTTTTGTCAGTACTTCGATCTCCGTACGTTTATTAGTTAAAAGTGCTTCAGAAGATCTTACCTTTTCATTAACATTAATCTTTAGTCCCTCGATATTAAAATTTTCGAATGCAAAGGTTTCCAGAAACTCTAGTCTTGATGATGGTGTCATGTACACTAAGCTTTTAAATACATCTTGTTCAAGGTAAGAAACTATAGAAAAATTTATTCCAAACCTTTTATTAATTATTTCTTGTGCAATATCATCTTCAAACACATCATTCACAATAAGTTTATTAGAGGGCTTTTTGATCCTAACAATATGCAGGTCCTTATACTTAATTTCAACTTTGCATGTTGTTGTACCTATCCGTACAATCTTGGTACCTTTTCCGAACAAACAGAAATGAATTGCCTGTATAATACTACTCTTCCCAACACCACTTCTACCTGATAACAGAGTTAACCCATCATCTGGAAATTCAAAGGTATTATTCTCCCAGCACCTGAAATTTTTAAGTATAACAATCATTATAGTCTCTATTGTTATATACAGAATTCTATTATTATATTGGTAATATTACCACTTTTTATTGTAAAATTTAGGTAATATTACTATTTTATACAAAGTACGATTCGTATGCTCTTTTGAAGTAAAGGTCAAAGTCAGTGTCGTCCATATAATCCTTAAACTCTATGAAACACTGTTGTCTGAGTGTAGAAAGGTTCTGTCTTAAGAATTGTTTTAATGTATCTCCAGACCCATCAGACAATTCAGAAAGTATTTCTGATTGCAAGGGGTGATTTATTAATAGAGTGTTTACTATGTTTTTAAAGTAAGCTATAACTTGATCGCAATAGTCGATTCCAACTAAGAAATTGTCAAACCCAGACAATGTATTTATTATTCTAGCCATAAACCCACTTGAACATAATCCCGATCCTTCGATAAGTTCTTGTTCAAGCCTTTCAATAAGTGTTTTTCTTTCAGTATGTTTATTTACATAGGTCCATACTAGACAGAATAATGTACTTAACCTAAAATTATATTTTGTATATGTTTTAAGATCCATAGATACTCTATCAAGAGATATTGATAATTCCGGAGTTAATGGCACTTCTTTAAGAAACTCGGTTACGCAAATATCATACTCTTTAAATGATGGTATACACTTCACAAGAACTTCTATATTTTTGAGACAACTCTTCTCAATGGATTTCATATGGACATTTTGATTATTATTATAATAGTCAGTTCCTCCTGAAAGGGAAAGAATAACTGATTGGCCTACTTGTTGCAATTCATCAATACCGGAATTTAATAGTATATCAGCCGCATCTGCACGTGTATTATAATCAGAAGAATTTTGCGCCTGATCAATTACAAATTGTTTTGTACGTAAATATAACTTATTATATTTCTTACCAGTATGTTTATTCAACTCTTTGATTAATACTTGAGATGCCATTAATCTATACATCATGATTGACCACTTGAAGACCACAAGTTCAATTGATTCGCATGTATAATAAGTTCTAACCTTTTCACTTAGATGGTAAAAATCTTTTATAGAAAGAATGTACTTGTATCTTTGTTTACACGTATATGAATCATCAGATACAAGCAAACGTAAATACTTCTTTGATGAGAACCGATGTTTATTGCTTTTTAAAAGGTATGATATACACATACACTTTTCTATAAATGTTGTCTGAACAGGAAATGATGTACATATACTGTTAAGAGAATCATAAGCTTTACTGGAGAAATCTGAAAACTTGTTTTTGTTTTCAACTAATGTCTTAATACATTCAAGTCTCATTATTATATTAACTCGTTCATCACATGATAATGTATGAAGCATTATTGCAAAATCATCAAGTGATGTTATTACGTACATTGAACACAGTCTGCTTATAATGTCTCCAATATCCTCATGTAAAATACATGCTTCAATTCTCTGATCAATTGAAACTTCACTATCGAAGATCATTTACAAGTACTAATAAAGTTATTAAATAAATATATACATTGTGTTTCTTTTTCCTAATGAAAAAGAAACAATATTATGAACTACAAGAGATACATCCTATATCACATGAATTTCCTTGTTGAGGTTCAGGTTGAGTAGTTGGCATAGTGTTGAATACATCTACAGTGTACTGTATACTTCTTGCTGCTGGACGTGTACGAAGATAATACATTCCAGTTTTTAATCCTTTTTCCCATCCATAAAAATGCATTGAGGTCAGTTTCTGAAATGTTGGATCCTCAATATGAATATTAAGTGATTGAGATTGATCAATGTAGAGTTGTCTATCAGCAGCCATATCAATTATAACTTTCTGTGAAATTTCCCATACTGTCTTGAAAATATTTTTAATGTTGTTAGGAATGTTTGGAACATTCTTGATTGATCCGTTATTTATTAGGATTGTATTTTTTACACTTTCGTTCCATAATCCAAGAGTCTTGAGTTTATATACAAGTCTAGTATTAACTACTTGAAACTCTCCCGAATTTACTCGTCTGACATATAAGTTACTTGTGTATGGTTCAATACATTCGTTATACCCAAGGATTTGAGAAGTGGATGCAGTAGGCATTGGAGCAATTAATAAACTGTTTCTTAATCCATACAATTTAATTTGTTCTCTTAATGTATTCCAATCCCATAATCCACTATGTTTGACGTTGATATTATTATCGAAATGTAATAGATTATTAGAAATCCTTGATCCAGTATATGTATTATAAGTCCCATGAATCTTTGCAAGAGAATTACTTTCTGATAATGCAGCAAAGTAAATTGTTTCAAAGATCTTTTTATTAACTTCACGTGCTTCATTACTATCAAACGGAATATCTAGTAGAATAAATACATCAGCAAGACCTTGAACACCTATTCCAATGGGTCGATTCTTAGAGTTTGATGATTGTGTTTCTGGAATGGGATATGTGTTAATATCTATTCCATTATTAAGATTGTTAGTAATTACTCTTGTTACATCGTATAAACTTTTAAAATCAAACTCATTGTTATTTACAAATGCAGGAAGACCTATTGATGCAAGATTACATACTGCAGTATGATCCTTATCAAAATACTCTACAATCTCAGTACATAAATTTGATGCCTTGATTGTTCCAAGATGATTATGGTTAGATGTCCTATTACATGCATCTTTGTAAAGCATGTATGGTGTACCAGTTTCTATTTGAGAAGTAATTATTGCATTCCATAATTTCTGGGCTGGTATTTTTACACATGGTATAGTTTCTTCATATGACTTGTAAAGATCTTCAAACTTTGTTCCCCATACTTCATCAAGTCCAGGTGCATCTTTTGGACAAAACAAAGACCAATCCATATTATGTTTTACTCTGTACATAAACAAGTCAGGAATCCATAGTGCTGTAAAAATATCACGAGCACGTAATTCATCTTTCCCATTATTTTTTCTTAGATCAAGAAAACTTATAATATCTTTATGCCATGGTTCGAGATAAACAGCAATTGCTCCCGGACGTTTATTTCCACCTTGATCAACATATCTTGCAACATTGTTAAGTACACGAATCATTGGAACAAGTCCACTTGATACACCACCACCTGTAATTGAACTTCCAGATGCTCTTACATTTGATACTGATAATCCAATTCCACCTGATGATTTTGACATTAATGCACAGTTCTTGATTGTTGTGAATATTCCATCAATTGAATCATCATATATTTGAGTTATAAAACATGAAGATAGTTGTTGATGTTTCTTTCCTGCATTAAACATTGTTGGAGTCGCATGAATAAAGTACTTGTTTGACATGAGTGTATATGTCTCTCGAATTTTTTCGATGTTTGTTCCGTGTAATGCAATACTTACTCTCATTAACATATATTGCGGTCTTTCTATAACTTTACCTTCTTTACGAACAAGGTAAGATTTTTCCAAAGTTTTTAGAGCAAAGTATGAAAACTGGTAGTCATTGTCATCAATAATCATACTGTCAAGTACATCTTTATTCAGATTAACATTAGTAATAAATGTTTCATTGAATTCATCAATACATTCCTCAATGTACTTGCTGAACTTTGGCGGAGTTTCCTTATGTAATGAAGAGACGTATATTCTTGAAGCAAGAATTCCATAATCAGGATTCTCTGTAATTAACTGTGCAGCTATTTCAGATGCAAGTATGTCAAGTTCAGTTGTATGTACACCAGGATACAATCCACCAATAACTTTCTTAGTTACTTTAATGATATCAACATCAAGATTTGTGGAAAGTTTACTGATCCTGTTGTATACTTTGTCAAAACAAATTTGCTCCTGAACTCCGCTTCTTTTAATTACAAACATTTACTTGTAATAATATTTCATTGTATTTAATTTAGTTATATACAATGAAATATTATGTGCTGGTATTTACTCTGTATCTGTTAAGAGCATTGTTACGTTCATCTGTAGATGCATATTGATAGAAGTATGAAGGATAGCATGGATAATGAATACTTGATGCCGAAGAGAAGCAAAGATCAGGTACAAATGTATCAACAGTTTTAGGACGACAAGTATTTGCATAATTATTTACAACTCTGTACCCAGCTTTACGGTCAAATATAATTGGTTTATCTGAATCATACTGTCCGCGAAAGAATCTGGTATAAGGAACTGAATCAATTTCTGTTTCAAAGTTTACAACATCCCCAAGTTTACCATAGTATGGTACATTATAATTAAGTTTTGCCTGAATTTGTTTTTCCATTTAATTATATACTGAAAAACAAATTCAATTATGGATTATATGTGGAAGTATATATTCTACAAACTCTTTAATAAACAACTCGTCAGGTAGATTTAACATTGCAACATCTTTCCAGTTAATTTCATCTTTGTGTGCTCTAAAAAATATCCAGTCAAATTCTGTGAAATGTACACGTTTAAGATTAAGTGAATGTCTATACATCCTTATTTGTGAAGATGTAAGGTTTCCGTAAGATGCAACCAGATCCCAATTAAACCACCATCCTAACCTATAATAATCATTGTACCTAATATTTGTAAAGTTTTTAAATAAATCTCTATTGAACAATGAATGACAAATGAATAGTGTATCTCCTGTAGGATGTAACGTTTCAGTTAATAATTTCTTATTTAATTTTGAAAGAATTGGATCCTGTTCTTTGAAGAATTTAATTAGAATAGATGGATGTTTGTCGAAATACAAGATACTTGTATTGAGATTCCAGTTGATTTTGTCCGAGTACTTGTAGACCTTATCTTTACTCAATCCAAGAATGTTAAGTGTCTGAAAATCTACTGTATCTAGTTTGATAAACATTTCTAACACTACATCATTCACTTCCTGTGTCTCTAATACTAATGGTGACATCTTTTCAAAATATTTAATAATTGTTGCACTGTCTAATTTATTGTATCGTTGCAACGAATCCCAATTTATATAGTTTTTATAACCACCTATTTGTCTAATGGAAATATATCGAGATATAAGATCCCAATTAAGAAGATTTTCCAGTAAATTTATTGCTCTTAATGTTTTTGGTTTTACTACATCCCATACCAGGTAGTCGGGGTAGTCATTGTATAAAGCAAGTATAAGTTTATCTGAAGCATTCTCTGACAACCATACTCTGTCAATGTATAACAGGTTAGCACTAATTAAACTGTACTGAACTTTATTAATATTTACCAAGTACCAGTTAACATACTGAGGAAAAATATTTAATACTTCATAGTTGGAGACTGACAATGTTTTCCATTCTAATAAATCCTTCACTTGGTTTACTGTTTCTATAATATCAAGATCAACCAGTTCAAGAAACTCAATGGTGATATACTTCCATACAATTTTATCTGAAAATTTCATTAGGAAGTAAATATTTTTTGGAATGTTATGTTTTTGAGAAACAATGTTCCAGTCAATGTAGTTAGGAAACATATCAATCAGTTTACCATCTGTCAAGTCATTGAAATAGGAGACAAATGCCCAGTTAAATTCTAATGGATTTGTATAACTAAGAATTAGTTCTGTGCTTACTGAAGATACAGATACCCATTTCAAAGGATCTTCAATATTATAATCTTTTATTATTTGTTTAGTTACAGAAAGATCAGTTGATATTCTTAACAGAAGAGTAGGATCTACAAGTTTCCCAAGACCTTTTATTTGTTCATATGTCAATTTATTGTTATGTACTACAAAAGAATTTATCATGTTCCTAGATAACTTACCAATAAGTGAAAGTATCTTTGAATAATCTGTTTTTGCATAGAAAGGTATAGTTTGATAATCATCTGTTATAAACGTATCTATTACAGGTAATGTTTGATCATGTTTGAGATACTTCCTAAATAACCAACGTGTAAATATATTAATATCATAGAACATTGGACTTTGAAATATAGTCCATACATCAAATATATCTGGAAAATTGGTTATGTTTCTCTTATTTATCTTTACGATAATATACACTACTGAGTCCAAAAGTTTTCTCAAGTCACTAGTATATATATTTCTATCTTCATTGAAAAACCCTTTATTTTTAATATCGTTGACATATGAAATACGTGGAGCAATCATTCCAGGTACAATAGAGAATCCAAAATCCCAAAGCATTACTAAAAATCCCAAGTTAGGACAAAAGTATGAATCACCATTAATTATATATTCCCATACTCCTTTTTCTAAATTAGATGTATGTAGAAGAACATTTCCAGCATGTAAATCATTATGGATCATTCCATAATTATTCCAAAGGGTAGCAAGACCACAACAAGTCTGGAATAAAATGTTCATTAGAAGTTCATTATCTACAAATGTATTTCTTAAAAATTTATCTAAATCGCCAACGTTAGCGTATTCAGATACAAGAGTTATACAGTTCCTTGATTTACAGTCAGGACAAAATGTATAAGTATAAAGCAAAGGTAAGTTTGGACAATAATGTTTTCTAACAAGTTCAGTAGTTATTTTCATGGAATTAACTTCAATCATATCTGGATCGGGTAAATCATATAAATTGACAAACTCGTATTCAGGTTGATACGTTTCGCTTGTTATTAATTTTACTACCATCTTAGGATCACATTTATCATTACGTTCAATACATGTCAAGTATACATCTCCCTGTTCATTACTTGAAGCATCGCCAAACCTTTGTACAATTTTTGTATCGAGTAAATAATTACCATTATGAGAAAAACAAGTTTCTGTACCTGAATCAGATAAGTAGTTCCTTACATAGAACATTGTTAGAAGCCTGTTTGGAATATCGAAAGGAAACCGCATTTATTATCATTACTGATAATAAATAATTAAATTGGAATGTCATCGTCGTCATCATCTAATGGATTGTGAGAAGAAGACATTAATACTTGATTATTCTCTTGTTGCACAGGAGTAGAAACCAGTAGACTCTTGAATCCAGTATTCAGAAGTTTGACTTGGGCTTCATATAGTTTGATTTGAATTGCAATAAGTTTAGAACCAATAAAGATCGATTCAAACTTGAGTGCTGCAACCACATTGCAATGTTTCTTGATTAATGACATTGGATCAAGGACATTCCCTCGTTCATCGTGGAACATGGAAACAATTTCTCCTTTACGTGTAATTAGTTTAACACCAAGAATTGGAGGTACTCCGTCAACAATTTTACCTTTATCTTTCTTGTACTTTAGAGGATTACAACTTTTTAGTAAAGAATCTTCCTTGGTGAGTTCATACAATCCTAATGAATCCTTGATTGCAAGTAAATGATCTTTACATTTATTAATAATTAGGTTAAACGTCTTAATCCATTCAAGTTCAGCTTGTGTAGGATTGTCACGTGTATGCATTGAAAGAGTTAATTGGTACCCATCTTTTGGATCACCATCAGGATTTCGTGTTCCTACACCGAATGAAAATACTCGTTCAGTTGGAACAATCAAATCACCTTGTGTTCCATCAGGATTTTTTGTACTGATCATTACTCTCTTGTATGAGACTTGATTTGAGATGTTACTGACAATTGGCTTGGAAAAGATCATGTTATCGGGATTGTATCCAGTAGCCTTAGTCAATTGTGTGTTTTCCATAGACGTATGTTTTATTATATGCTATACTAACGTTTAAGTTAATTTTTCTTACAAACTGACCTGCAATCACCTTCAGTTTCGAACATTGCCCATTCACTTCTAGAATCAACCATTGAACATCCTCCATTAAAACATTTCCATTTATTCTTACATTGTGATCCTGAATTCTCGCTACAAATATTTTGTGTTTTCCATTGTCCTAATGATGGATCTTTGTATTGAATACACTTAGGAGGAGAAGTAAATAATCCATTATTATCCCTTTCACAACCATAACCATAAGTGCACATTTCATTGTTCGAGATGGCAGTTTCACATTCTTGTTTAGTACGCTTAGGACCATCTACTGCATTAGTATACTCTTTACATTTACCAGTGAATTCACCATTGACTTTTTCACAACCCCAATACTGATCACATGTTTTACTTGTTTCACATTCTTGTTTAGTTTTGAATCCACGGTCAAATACTCCTTCAATACATTTACCTGTATGTTTACCATCAATAAACTCACATTTCCACAGTTTCCTAATACCCACGAATGGCCACAATCCTCTAAAATATGCAACTATCAAGTATATGATTCCAATGATAATTATAAGAAAAACTAATGATGCAAGTATTGCAAACACCGGTTTCTTCTTGGCAACCTCTGTCAGAGTTTCAGTAGGGACAACCGATTGTCCGGATTTTAATGCAATGAATGCGCCAAATGCAGCTACCACTCCAAAAATTCCTACCCAGGCAGTCAGAGCTTTTACAAGATCATCTAGTCCTTTAGCATCAATCTGAGTATCTTGTTTATTGTCATTTATAATTCTTGTAACTACTCCATCCTCACTTGATAATTTTATAATGTTGCTAAGTATTGTTTCTGCAGAAGTATCAAGTGTAATTGATTGAAGGAATTTACACTGGTCTCCTGAGATGTTACAATTACCACCAAAATTTAATTCAAGTTTCATATCTTGAGAATATTTCTGTTGATTAATCACACGTGTAATGTTTTCAGTTGTAATGTTTTCCTTTACAATGTTTGTAACTCTGTTAATAAATTCATTGCTAAGTTCAGTTGTACGCCATTCTCCAGCTCCGGATAATACTCCAAGAACCATTGCCATTGTTTGTGAATTCTTGTTTGACGTCTCTGCTTCAAGAATTCCTCTGATTGCTTCAGTTTGAGACTGAGTTATCCGTGTTATAAATTTCATGTTCGCAATAATATCTTGTGTAACTGGACAGTTGAACGTTGCATTCCCATCACATTTGATTGAAATGTTCATGTTCTGACTCACAGTGACCAAATTACTAAGGTTTGTACTGTTAACTGCAAGAATATTTACAACCCTTTCTCTGAGAATTTCATTTACATTTTTAGAAATGATCTTTGACGAACTTGCTCCCATTGTATTTATTTACACTTATAAAATTAATGTTTAGTTATTCAAAAGAAGTATTAACTTTAATAAATGTCATGTAATAACCCGCCAAAATGGTGTAAGTTTTCAGGATCAAATGTACCACAAAGACGTGTATCTGAAGACAAAAATAAATCGGTGTTTAATTGGAATTATGTTTCTGAAAAACCGGGAGAAATCACAAACAATGGTAGGTCAGTGACGTTCTGGATAACTCCAAAATTTAATAATTTATGGTACTCGTACTGTTATTTCACTGAGGAAATTGCTATAGATTCATGTTATGACTGCACAGATAATACTACTGATCAAAAGAGTAGTGTTTTCACTGGGATTTTAGGAAAGGATCAGGCAGAAGTAAATGGTCTTCAATGTTACGGAGCACCGTGTAATTATATTAGGGCATCAGTATGTGGTAGTATAATGACACCAACAATAAATACTTTGTCACCATCGGGAAAATGTATACCTGTAAAACTTGAATATAATCAAAACAAGAGTGTAAAGTATATTAAAGTACAGCTTGATTCTCAGGCAATTGTTGATTATAATTCATTTATGTATGTTTTGAATCATATGTATGATGGTCAAAATATGGGTAAATTTATTCCCAGAAATGTTGCATTACATCTTTTTAGAAAATATTGTGAATCAAATCCTGAAAAAGACGGATGTGCATTACTCAAATTAGAGGCTCCAGAACTGTACAAGGATATTGTCAATATTTTTTGTCAGGATGATAAATTATCTAAAGGTATTTGTAAGACATACTGTACTGACAAAAATACTAACTGTGATCAGAGAATTCAAGAATATTGCAAGAAACTTGGACCCAAGGACGCACTTAAACGTGAGAATAGTGAGTTGTGTGGATGTTTTATGGGAAATGATTTTTATAAAGGGTACTTTGATGAAATTAGAAAAAGGTACAATTTTCCAATAACTGCTCCACCTTCTCATGTATGTTACTTTGATTATTGTAGTACATCTAATATCAAACCTTACTTTGAAAAACAAAATCCTACACGATGCCCCGATGTATTATCATGTTTTCAAAACGCTAATGTAACTATTAATTCGTCTGGACAAGTTGAAACTGGAGATATTATAATTAATCAGTCCCAAGTATGTCAACAAGCTATTCAACGTAAATGTAAAGTACAAGAAGATTGTAAAACAGTTCCTGGATCTATATGCACACAAGGAATATGTAAACGTACTGAACAGTCTCCATCGCCAAACCCACCAGTACCTCCGCAACAAGAATCATGTAAGAATGATAAAGATTGCACTTCACATTCAAGTTACTGTGTAAATTCTAAATGTAAAAAACTAGATAAGGAGCAATGTTTTTCAAATAATCAGTGTCCACCATTATCTTCATGTGTGAATGGGAGATGTACAATCAGACCTTACTGGAACACACAAATAATAACCTTGTCAGTTATAGTTGCGGTTCTAGCAATAATTGTTATGTTTATGTAAGATTTTGTTTTACAGCAAAACAAAATCGGATAATAAGGATGTGCATTGAGAAGTACATTTTTCAATTTCTATTGTATAGTACGAATCATATATGTATCCATCACTTTCAAATGGAATATATGCGCATGATTTTACCAACTTGGAAACATTCTTCTTGTACAAACGGGATAATCTTTTCTTAGAGTCGTCAATAATACATACACCATCAACACATTTTACTGCAAAATATCCTATACTTGTAACCACTCGGAGAATTCCAGGAATAAGTTTTGGATTTTGTAGAGGAATTCTTATTTGGTACTTTTTATCATGTCGTTTTACAATAACTGGTTTAGTATATTTAAGTATACCTCTTACAAATGAGGTACGGGATTTAAATGATGAATTGTATACAAGTTTAGGAATTTCTTGTTGATTAATATTTATGGAACACATTTCCAGTATATTCATCAGAGACCGTTTCTTCTTGATTTTCATATTTTGAACTAGTTCTCCGAATTTGTCCCCATATGATACCACCCACTGTCCAAGGAACGAAACATTGTCTGGAAGTACATTAAAAGTAGGAAATTCTTGAACACCTTTAAGTTTGAGTTTTACATTCGACTTCTCAGACTTTGACAATGTATTGTATGATAACATATCTATTGACTCTGTAGATGGTACGGGACTATACTTAATAGATACACGTTGGGTGCCTGGTATGTGAATGCATGTATCTCCATACTTTATGTTGTACAATTTCCCGTGTGTATCTTTTTTAGTTGAAAGTACTTTATGAGTTTTTCCACACGATCCTAATAAACTATCTCCAGTTTGGATGTCAGCAATATGTTTATGTCTGCTGTCTGGAAGTTGAAAACTTATATCTTTACCACTAATTTTCATAATTAATATTTTACTGATCCTACTTTAAGCAACAAGATTTTTAAAACAAATTTACATATAAGAGTGATATCAAATTATTTACAAATAGGATCCTTTTTTATTTCTATAGGTTTTACACTACCTATAAAAATGAGTTAACTAAACACACACTTATATTATATATACCATGCAATCCCAACGTAAAACAACATCCATTTCCAGCTTGTCATCTGACATTGATGTTGAGTTCCAAACATTTCTTACTGACAAACGTAAAAAGTATACAATGAAAGTTACAATGGTTGATAGTATTACTCTAAAAAACATATTAGATTATGATGTTCAATGTACATTATCATGTTTTTGGTGTAGACATAAGTTCGATACAATACCTATTGGATGTCCGATAAGACATGTACCTGCATCTATTCAAAAGACGTTAACATCAGTAACTACAAATGAAAAGTACATTATTAAGGAAAATGTTCCCGAAAGCACATGTGAGAATATTACATCTAATCAAGTCTTTGAAACCGATGGTGTATTTTGTTCTTTCAGTTGTTGTATTGCTTTTATCAACTCCAATGTTCATGACAGCAAGTATAGAATGTCTAAAACATTACTCAATTCATTGTACTACCTTATTCACGAACTTGACGATGTATCAAAAGTTCCGACAATTAAACCTTCTCCTTCATGGCGTCTTCTTAAAGATTACGGAGGTCCCTTAACTATCGATGAATTTAGAAACTCATTAAGTAAAATCGATTACACTGAGTCTGGACTTATTAAGAACATTCCCAGATGCAGAGCAGTATCTTCAATGTTCACTGAACAAAAACATTTATAATTATTATCTTTTGATAAGGATAATAATTGTTGTATAATTTGTCATCATCATTAACATAATGATGACAAATTAATAATTGGTATTTACATATTAAGATGATTCTTAATACTTAGAAGTATTGTTTCATCAATATTAAGTTCTTCTCGTCTTTCATATATTACATCGAGTGAGAACATATCCCAGAACATTACAATCATTTCAGTTGTAATGTTCTGGTGTCTTGAAATTAACTCTGATACTTCTCTAAAGAAATTGAGCTCGAAAGGTACAGCCATCATAAACTTGTAAATTATAGATTCTGGAAGAACTGAATTTTCAACAATATCATACATTTCATGCGTAAACATCACTGATTCAATATAGGCAACATCGCTAAGTGGTACAACAATAGGAGCACGACACATCGGACATGATGGATGAATAGGAATCCATAAGTTTATACAACCTTTATGGAATTTATGCCCACACGACAATACATGTTCTGTATCTACACAAATTTCTTCTCTGCAAATTGCACAAGTCATGATAGAAGGATATTTATCTGTAATTCCATGGGTTGGTATTCATTTTTGACTGACTAAATTTAGAGTATTCATTCTTGAATTTATTATAAATCTCTATTCCATGATCTACAGATAATTTATAGGGTTTATACTGTATAGAAATATATTTTAACATTTCCGATTCGATATATGCTGCTAACAAATAAAGTGAACATAATATACTTTCCCATTGTACATCACTAAGTCGGCAAAATTTTGCAATCTTATCAATTACTTGTAAAGTTTCAAGTTTAAATTCACGTACAGCATCATCACGAGTGTCTACATTACCATAATCTTCCTTCAATCGTCTTGCAATATCAACCATTTCCTTGAAAACATAAATGTTGTAGAACATACTTCCTATTGAGTTCTCAATCTTAGAAAATTCCTTTTCTAAAAGTTTATAACTATTCTTGCTTGTAGAAACTTGTTGGGGATTCAAAGGGTACTGTATTAATGATTGAAGTATTGCAAAACATATGTATCCATGTTGTGAAAACATTCTTGAAGATGTTGTTTTATCATCATACAATTTGTAGTATACATGATCAAGTGCATTTCCACCTTCAAGAATATCCCATCCGTTTTCAGGATTTATTTTAAAATTTGAGTACAATCTATCAGTTAATTTTTTTACTGAATTAATATTAGTATCATTTGCAAGACTTACAAGAAAAAGTTTCAAGTCTGCATGTTTTGCATGTGTATGTGTTAACACGCCAATATTTGTGTGAAATAACGGGCAATAAAGAAAATCAAGTCCGTCAATGTAAGATAATCCAAAATCAATTATAACAGCGACATATCCATAAGTTTTTACCTTATACTTATTAGAGTTTATAGTGTATTCTATTTCTGTAAATGTACAAGGACGTACAAGTACATTTCCACAATGAAGATCGTAGTGAGTAAACTTACAAACATCATATGCCATACAGACAGACAGCATTACCTGTTCAATTAGGGCATTCACAAGTTTAGTGTCTTTTGTTTTATTTATAAACTTATCAAGTTCTATTCCCCCATCTATATACTCAAAAAACATTGCGTCAGTAGTTACAGGATAAAGTTCGGGAGTAATCAAAAGTGGATTAATCTTTTTCCTATAGTTAGCATCCACTGTCAATGAAGAGATCGTGTACGGAATTGGGAAGTTTGGAAGGTTAAGCTTATACAATTTTTCCATGACATTATATTCATGTCTAATTGTAAAATCTGGTAGTTTAGAAATTTTGCATGCAATACTCTGATCATTATCTTTTAATCTAACAATAAACACTTTCCCATTTCTACCGTTTGCAGATAATGGATATTTGAATTCAATATTTGATTGTATTGATGATAATGATTTTATAAGATTTCTGATTGACATTTATAATATATACATTTGATTTATACTGGTTGTACAGTATAATATCAATTACATTCCACATTTCATTGGGAAACTCATTTTATAATGTTGTTTATGGCTAGAACTTAAGACTGGTTCTTCAAAACATGATGCCGAGGGAGCTTCAAAAAGACCCTTTTTTTTCTTATAAATTAAAAAGTCAATAATAGCAACTACAATTGCAATGATTGCTGAGAACATTGCAGTCTTTGCAGGATCAATTGATGCTTCTTCACCATAAAGTCCCGATTCGCCTTGTTGTGAGTGAACAAATTTGGGTTTTACAAAAAACAGGACTAGGTATACAATGATGAAAGACGCAATGAGTACAAGTGAAGAGTGAGCTGTTCTTGGGAGTTTAACATCATGTTTCACATAAAAGTTTCCGATTAATGCGTAAATAATAGAAACTAGTAGAGCAAGCGCTAAGGAGTACACTGCAGCCATTAAATGATCAACTTCTTTACCCTCCTCATCATACGATTGTGCCTTTTTCAAAATCCATTTAGGTTTTACTACTTCAAGAGTAACCATAACCACAATGAATGTGACTAGAAATAGAGAACCAGAAATTCCATAGAAATACTTTCCGTCCATTATATTTTATAATATCCAGAAAAAAAATTAGTATAAAAACAAAAATATATTTTTTAATGGAATATATTTTTTATGCAAAAACTTCGGAAGGATACTGTTTCAAGGTATTGTCTGAATTACTACAACATAGTGTAAAGACAAGTTACTATGAGCTTGACCAAACTGGAATTCATCTTAAAATGTCGGACAGTAATCAGAATGTAACATTTATAGTTGATCTTTTTTCCGAAAACTTTTTTAATTATTCGCTTAATGTTCCTAAATTATGTTTCAGTGTTAATCACATGCACATGCATACAATGCTAAAAACAATCAAGAAGAAAGATACTGTAACATTATTCATTGAGAGTTCAAGACCTGAAGAAATATGTGTAAAGATTGAACCTCGTGAGAAAACAAAAGTTACATGTTCATACATAAAGATTCATTCAGCACACACGATCCCTATACTTGTACAACAAGTACCTAAACACGCATATACAATCCCAGTATCATCCTCTGATTATTCAAAGACATGTAAAGAGTTATCTAAATTGTCCAAGACAATAACTATATCATGTATTGAAAGTGGGATAAAGTTTGGAATATGTACAAGCAATGTATACAGTAAAGAAATTCTTATTGGTGATCCTTTTGTTGCTGGACATGTTTCTCAAGACTTTGTCTCAGAACATCTTGGAAACATTGCAAAAATTTCAGGTATCTCTCAATGTGTACATATAAGTCAAGATCATAATTTACCACTTCTTCTAAAGACAAATGTTGGAACACTTGGTAAAATTCATATATATATGCATTCACGTAACACCATGAGTATTAGAGAAGGTGAAGGTGAACAGATTTTAGAAATTTAATTTTATATACGTAAAATTAAATGAGTAACGTTGCGTACCTCGAAAATTCTGACTTTACACAGGACGGTAAACTATTAATTGATGAACCTGTAATTTGTCTTATTTATGCCAACTGGTGTCCTCCATGTATTGCATTCAAACCAGAGTTTTACAAGTTTGCAGAAATGTCACCTATTGCTGTTGCATGCATTGAAATTGACGGGCATTTACCTGGACAGAAAGAACTTTCTGATAGAGTAAACTTTATTGTTCCAGAACTCCGAGGAACTCCAACCGTTGTTGTATTTGTCAAAGGACGTGTAGCAGAAAAGTATTTAGGAGATAGGACTGCTGATGCGTTAATGAAATTCGCACAAAAATATTCAAGATAATTTACACTCTTTTACAAGTGTAAATTATAATTTTTTATCCCACCACATTCGATGCGCATACTTTTTCTTTAATGTAATGGGATATGATTTGTTTTTATAAATAGAGTACCAGTCAATTACATTCTCAAACTGATCAAGAATATATGGTTCGAGTATTTGTGTAGAAACTTTCTTCCAGTTTAGATACTTGTAAAATTTCATAATGAACTCTGATGTCAGTTTTCTTTCAGATACTTCCTCCCAATCAAGAGCATGTCTTACTTTGTAAATGTTATCAATGTTTAGAAGACAGATGTTTTGACTTATACGTCTCATGTCAAGGAAATCATGGTACTCAACAATTGTATCTATTTCTAAGACATGTTCATTAATAGAATCCCATGGTATGTAAATGTCAAACATAACAATAAACTTATGGGAAAGTATTTTGTTCGAGTTTACAAGAATTTCCCAGTTTAGTTTGTCTTTTAGCTCATCAATCTTCTGAATGTCATCAATGTATATGTATTCTGAAAACACATCCCAATTTATTTTGTTGTAGTATGATGTATTAGGATTCTTGGATACTAGATCCCATACGAGTTTGTCATCATACTTTTTACCAATTTCAGGAGTTATTGTTTGGTACTCTGAAAATGCATCCCAATTAATAAATTGTTCCAATGATGGTTGATATGATAATATATCTGTTGTAGCAGTAAGAAGGTACCAATCATCCTGTGTTTTTGCTTGACTAATAAGTTTTGATGTAGGCAGAAGTTTTGTCCATGTATCATTTCCAATCACTGTTTCCAAGAACTCTTTTGAGTACTGGTTAATTCTTGGAACATATGGAGGCAAAACTAAGTTTTTAATATTCTTATAAAATGTCTGCTGAGTTTTAAAGTCAGATTCAGATGTTACTACAAACTTATTCATTGTATATATTCATAGTACATGAGTCGTATTGTTTATTCATTTTTAGAATTATCGCGGATAGTAACTTTTTAAGGGTAGTTTGGTTTTTCCTTTTAATGAGTCGCAGAACTGTCCAAGACGAGTACTTTTTAAACTTACACCTGAACGTTCATGAGTTTGACAAATATTTACAAGTGTGTCAAAAGCTGCACCAGGATTGTCGAGGCACTTGTTCATTAAAGTATCTGAATTAATAGTCTTTGGATCCACGCTGCATGTAGGCATACATCCATATTGAGACCTGTTAATACGTGTAACCATCGGTGAAGCATAATTAGTAGGATCAAATGGAAACTGTTGAACACTACAATTATTAAAAACACAAAATCTTCTTTGTGCAGCATTATGCAAAAGCTGATTACCAACAGTTGATCCTCCAGTAATCTCTGCAGGATTAGAGATTGCGTTTCCCTTTATTGTTGCATTGTTAGGATATATGGCCTGATTATTTAATGCTGCAATGTCACATATCCCATCCCAGTTCTTTGCACATCTGTCTGCCATGAACAACTGGCAATTCTCGTTTGCTGGTCCATACCTGTATCCCAAAACACCTGCTCCAAAACTTTTATTCACATCACTGAATAAACACATATCTATAGGATTATCAGAAACTTCATCATTTGAAGTATAATGTTCAACACTTTTCCTGTTAATTACTGATTCCAGGTTCGAATAACAATACTTGCTGTTCATTTACAATACCAAATAAAATAAACAAAAAATGATTGTACATAGTTCCATAATGTAGAGATGAAAAATGATTATGTATGAAATCATTGAATATAATTTCATATACATATAACAATATGTCTTCAACTGTGATTATTACCAGCGAAAATGTTCAACAATTCATTTCAAATGTATCTTCAAAGTTCAACATCTCATATGATGAGCTTATGAATATGTGGAATGAACAACAAACATCTAATGTAATTCAACCAGCTGTTGAAGTTGTAAATGAATCTACTGACGTACCAGAAGTATCATCTGGAAAATGTTCAGGAAAGACAAAGAAGGGTACTCAATGCACTAAGAATGCAGTTTCAAATGGAAGATGTAATCTTCACAAACTTGAAGTTCCAGTTGTTGAGCAAACGGTTCAATCGGAAGTTGCTAAAGTACAAGAAGTATCATCTGGAAAATGTACAGGAAAAACAAAGAAGGGTACTCAATGCACTAAGAATGCAATTTCAAATGGAAGGTGCAATCTTCACAAACTTGAAGTTCAGGAAACATTGACTGAACAAATTGCAAATAATGTAGTTGAAACAGTACCTGACGAAAACAATGTTCCGAGTAATGAGTTTGTAGTCAACAATGATATGAATCCTACATCCGAACCTACTCAAGATGTTACACCAGTTGTTACACTAGTAACAAATACCACTTCTGAACAACAAGAAAATGTATCGGCAACTGAGCAAGTAACTAGTTCCATTGAAACAACAGTTACTATTAGTAAAGATGATATTTGTACATCGGTGACGAAGAAAGGTAAAAAATGTACAAAGAAATCAGTGTCTAATGGTAAATGTAAGACTCATCAAAAAGTTAATGATGAGGTTGAAGAAGAACCTAAGAGAGAACTACCTACAAAACTTGGACCTTTAATTGTACATTACAGACTTGGTTTAATTTGGGATCAGAAAGTGACAAGATTTGTATTTCTTAAAGAAAATGGAAAATGTGTGGTTATTGGAAGGTATTCTACTAAACTAAACTACCTTACAGAAGAAGATATTAGTCTAATCAAAAGTCTAAATCTTACATACAAGAACGTTGATTTCCTTACACTTGAACCTCAGTTTCCTGAAAAAATAGAGATTCAAGGAGAATATCAACGTATTGGAGAAGAAGTTGGATGGAATGATCAAGAATTTGATAATATAATTTCTGCCATAATTATCGAGTCACTTGAAAAGGGTGAATGTGATGTAGATTCACATGTTGATAAACTGTTACAACGATACAAGTATACTTTCTTCATGTATGAAGCAAATGAACTTAGAAAGTTGTCGCAGAGACTTGTAAGGTACCATAGTCAATATACTGATTTATATTCATATATGGTTTTACATAAACATGAAATATTAAATCATATTGATATAACTAACAATTTCACAAATGTATTTGTAAAGAAAATTACAAAAATACTTGACGAACATTCTAAATATATTAAATCATGTAATCTTAGTAGATACATAAAATGTATTGAAAACATGATTCCAACTTATGTTCCGGAATGTTTAGAATTTGCACCTTGCAAGATGTTAGACAAGTACATTCTATCTATTGCTGTAAAAGTTTCTTCAATACAAAATATTGTATATGCAGAACCTACAGTGGAACATGTTTCTGAATCTATACCTGAACAACGAGTAGAGGTGGTAGAAGAACAATCTGAAGATATACATTCTACAGAAGCATATAGTACATTACCTGAATCAGCTAGTATCGATCAAGCAGAATGTGAAGCTAGCACTGTAACAGAGGAAACAGAAATATCTCAAACTGAAGATAAATCTAAACGCAATGTCAAGAACATTGTTAAATCTGTAAAGTCTTTTCCAAAGAAGAAAAAACAATTCAAGGATCACGTAGAAGCTCTTAGGGAAATAACAGAACCCATTCTTGAAGATCCGGATATCTTAACCCAATAATTATAAAATATAATTTACTTACTTGCTTTGCAGGTAGGTAAGTAAATTAACTCAGATACTTGAATAGAATAACACACGCCTTTGTGTATCATCATCTTCAAGTTTTATATCGTTCAGGAAAGCAACTACAATATCAGCATCTTCAATAGGAACATTCAAGAATGATGATATAATGTATGAGAAGTCGTCTCTTTCTGCACTTTTTAATGGTTTAAACCCTGTTATAATCCCAATTGCATTTCGTACTTGTGAAGTTGAACTTGAACTTGGATTTATTAGTTGCAATAGTCCGATTATACGTTTCAATGCAGTTACAGGGTATCTTATTTGTAGTGGGAGGGTTGATTCCTCTCTTGGGTACAAAGAGTATTTTCTAGAATACTGAGTTACATCATATGGCCTAATAGAGGGATGTAACGAAATAACAGAAATCATCATTGCGTATAATGATTGTCTTATATTCTCAAGTTCCGATACTCCAGATTTATAAGTGACACATGTACCCGCTAAAAGTTCTGTAAGTGCCTTTCTTTGGTCTGGAGTTATATTTCTAACTCCAAGCATCTTAATTATTTCTCTCATGTATGAAGTACGCTCATCCAACCATTCAAGTGCAGATGGAATTTTGGATCCAACAATATCTTTGTTTTTATCATATAGGTCAAGAGCATGTATAAGCAAATTTTTTATTTCAAGTGTTATAGGATCCTTATGTGAACATTTTATACTTCTCGAAGTATATAACTGGTCAAGTATTTTTATTCCAATACCATGAAACTCGTTTGCAGAAACAGCATAATTGAACATTTTTGAAAGGTCAGGAACTATAAGATACTTATTATCTATCTTTGGCACTTCTGCTCTGGCATACCTTGTTCCTGTAAGCTTGTAGTATACATAATGTTTTATTGTTGGAAAGACGAATCCGTCAATGTAAAGATCTGGTAACTGGTAGTTAAAATCAAGAATTGTTCCAGAAAATGGAATAGGATCGTATACAATTACTTCACTTTGTTTAGAACTTGTAGGAACAAATGATTCAATATCCTGAACAGTTTCATCAGACGGAATATTTATTTTTACATTGCTTGCAACAAGTCCCATTACATGAAGCTCAAACACTCTTTCCATTAAATTATTCTGTTCAGTAAGCGATATTGTAGAAAATGCCGATTTAATTGCTTCTTGCGGATCAATATCCGGGAATTTATTTTCTATTACATGTTCAATAAAAACATTGAACACAGTTGTTTTGTAAATATATTCTAATGTAGATTTGAACGTTCTGATGTTCTCTTTTCTTACAATATTTGCAGTATCATTAGGATATTTCAACACATCAGTAAGGGTTTTGCTAACTAGTCCCCTTTTCCACAATGTAAGAACAGCATCTTGAGAAATTGACTCACTTAGTGCCTTTTCACGTCCATATATATCAATTACTGAGTAGTAGTTCATCCCGATGTATTCAGAACAATCGCTTTTACCACTTTTAAGGAGTGAAGTAAGAATTGATACGGCCATGTATGCATTAAAAATATTGTCTGGATCGTATTGCTCTCCATAAACTTGTATTAATCTATACCTTGCATTTTTCAATGCTTGAATGTACAATACATCAATTGATGTATCTTTTCCAACCGGATTACCCATACTTAACAACATATCTTTGTATTTTTTTCTGGTGGTTAGAGTTTCAAGTGCAGTTGTAAATGATTCAAGAACAATGTCTGTATACCTATCTTCCAATTCTGTTTCGAAATCATTAACGCCTTTAAGTTTTAATTTCACCGAAAGTTGGTACTTTACAGCATCTGCTAACGTTATTCCTGATGGTAAATAATTTCCATAGTCAAATAAAGTTTTACACACAATATCAGTTGTCATTTTATAGATCTAAAGATTTCTTTTAAAAAACAAGATGTCATCTTTTGGACTTATTCACTTGTCGAACAACAACTTTACACTTGAGAAAACGAAGAATGGAGTATTCTTATGTAACTCAATCAAAGGATTTTCTGTTGTTTTGTTTTACTCACTGCAAAAATGTAAATACTCTGCTCAAGCTTTAAATGAATATCGAAAGGTAGTAGGATCAGTAAACGGTGTTGTGTTTGCAGCTCTTGATGTTGACAAGTACCTTGATGTAGTACGTCTTTCAAGGAATTCTGCTACAGTAATTGAGGGAGTGCCTTACATGATGCTTTACTACAACGGTATTCCACAACAAATATATCCTGATGAATATCCGTTTCTTGCACCAGATATAAAACAATTTGCTGCAACTGTTGCTACGAATATTTACAATGCAATAAAGAATAGTGAAAAACAACAAGCGTCAACTTCGCAGGCTAAACAGCAAGCTGAATCTAAACCAAGTAAAGTATCTAAAACAATTTATTACATTTCATCTCCTCTTAAGAAAAGGCAAAACATTACTTACTTGACATAATATGTTATATATACATGAAAGATGTATATATAAAAATGATTCAAAGCACACATTAACTAATACATATTAACAATGTCAGTATTCACTCTCATTAAATCTTTCTACGAAACCAATAGCTCAGTTGCTCCTCAAATTGAATCATTCAACAATTTCCTTAACTCTGGAATTTTCAAGTTGTTTGAAGACATCCAAGGAATCCGTGTACAGCTATCTGATTCAAAAGAGTATGTTGCTACGTTCGAAAACGTGTATGTAGAACCACCAACTGTTTATGACAGTAACGGAAATACAAGACCATTATTTCCATCGGAAGCAAGACTTCGTGACATGAATTATGAATGTACAGTATACTTTGACATTTCCGAGAAAACATTTGAGAATGGAGTTTGTCAAAAATATACTTTACATCCACATGTTCAAGGATTTAAGATTCCTGTAATGCTCATGTCTTCAAAGTGTAACTTGACAAATTCTTCTCTTGAAGAAAGAATTTCTCATGGAGAATGTGACAAGGATCATGGAGGATACTTTATCATTAATGGTAAAGAACGAGTTCTTATTTCTCAAGAACGTATAAACTACAATCATGTCTATGTATTTTCAGAAAAACAAGATTCAAAGTATCTTTATGTAGCCGAAATAAGATCAATGTCTGAAGAAACATGTCATTCTGTACTTGTACAAGCAAGAATTGATTCAAAACATAATGTAACATTCACTACTTCAAAAATCCTTAAACCAGTATCTTTTGTACTTATTCTTACGTATTTTGGAATGAGTTACAATGAAATTGTAAATGAGTTTCCAAATCTCAAGAAACATGTTTTTCAAATAACAAAAGAACAAGCTGAAGAAACAATTATAACTGAAAACAGTTTTGGAACTCTTATTCCTGAATTGTTTCCTCATATAAGTAACGTATCTCCAACTCTACGCGCAAAGTTTGTATGTTCAACGATTCATAAACTTCTTAATGTAGTTTATGGAAAACGATCAGAGGATGATCGAGATAATATGTCTATGCGAAGAGTAGAAACACCAGGTGTACTTGTGTCCGAACTTATAAAAATGCATATTAAGAAATTTATCGAGGTTTCTAAAAAAATTCTTATAAAACGGCAAGACATAAATATTGTATATCAAAAACTTTCAGATGTAGGAAAATGTGTAAAGCATTGTTTTGCAACTGGAAATTGGGGTGTACAGAAGAACAGCTACATACGTACAGGAGTTTCTCAAATTATGAGCAGATTATCATATGCTGCAACAGTTTCACACATTCGTAGAATAGTTCTTCCCGTAGACAAAGATGGCAAGAATTCTAAAATACGTCAGATTCACCCTACTCAGTTTGGAATGGTTTGTGTATTTGAAACTCCAGAAGGATTGCAAATAGGTACTGTGAAAAACATGGCAATATTTGCAAGAGTATCTGTCCCTATTTCTGCACAACTTGTAATTGATATTCTTAAAAATATGTTAGCGTCTACCGGATGTACTGTAATGGTTAATGGTATAATTATCGGACATTCATCTGATCCAGAAAACTTTGTACTAATGTTCAGAAAATTGAGAAAGCAATTTATTATACATAGAGATGTTTCTATTGTGTATAAGCAAGTAGACAATGAAATTATAATATGTACTGACGAATGTAGGATGCTGCGTCCTTTATTCAAGGTTACCAATGGTATGTTGCCAGACTTTCTGAATACTTCTTGGGATTCTTTAGTGGATTCTGGAGATATTGTTTATCTTGACACAAATGAAATTGAAGACAGTTACATTGCTATGGAACATTCTGATGTACAACCAGAACATGATTATTGTGAGATTGTACCTATTTCAATGCTTGGGATATGTGCAGCAGCAATCCCTTTTGCTGATCATAATCAATCAGCAAGAAATTGTTTTCAATCCAGTATGATGAAGCAATCAATGGGTATGCCTGTAATTAATTACAATAACAGAACAGATACAATGTTAAATGTTATGGAATACACGCAAAAACCTCTTGTATCAACAGTTATAGCTAGAGAGTCTGGAATGGATGACATGCCTTCAGGTATAAATGCAATTGTTGCGATTGCATGTTATACTGGATTCAATCAAGAAGATTCAGTTATAATTAATCAGTCTGCAATTGATCGTGGATTGTTTTGTTCAACTACATACAAGACAATTAGTTACGAGGAAAAAAGCAGTGAGGTTAATGTATATGACAAAATTGGATTGTTTGCTGATAAGTCCATAAGTCCAAGAACATGCAATGGTCTAGACAAAAATGGGATAATTAGGGAAGGTATAAAAGTAAAAAAGGGAGATGTTATAATTTCCAAACAGACTATTTCCGTTTCTAAAGATAATGTTGAAACCAAGAAGAATACTAGCATATGTATACAACATGATCAACAAGGAATAATTCATAAAGTGTATGATACATTTACTGGAGAAGGAACAAGACTTGTTAAAATTGTGGTTAGAATTCCTAAGATTCCTGAGATTGGAGATAAGTTTGCAAGTAGAAGTGCACAGAAAGGAACATTGGGAATGACGTTTAGACAAGAAGATATGCCATTTACAAAAGACGGAATTATTCCAGACATAATAATCAATCCTAACGCTATACCAAGTAGAATGACAATTGCACAACTACTTGAATGTGTACTTGGAAAAACTTCTGTAATGGAAGGAACATTCAGTGATTCTACACCATTTACTGAAAACAGTGTTAATGTTGTTAACAGTATATGTAACAGACTCGAGACTCATGGATTCAGTAGAGACGGAAATGAAGTCATGTATAACGGCATGACTGGTGAACGGATAAAAGCAAGTATATTCATTGGTCCTACATATTATCAAAGACTTAAGCATTTAGTTTCTGATAAAATGCATTCACGTGCAGAAGGTGATGTACAAATTCTAACAAATCAACCATTAGAAGGAAGGTCTCGTGGAGGTGGTTTACGACTTGGAGAAATGGAACGTGATGCTTTGCTTGCACATGGAGTTTCGTCATTTCTTAGAGAAAGATTATATACAATGTCGGATCCATACGAAGTATGTGTTTGTTCATTGTGTGGATCTATTGCATCAAAACAGCATGAATGTAGAAATTGTGGGTCTGAAAAGTTATGTATGGTTCAAATACCATACGCGTGCAGATTATTGTTCTCTGAACTTGAGGCAATGTCTATAAAAATATCAATAAAGGTATAATTATTTATCTTTACTCTTTATAAGGAGAGTAAAGATAGTTATTTGAGTTCAGTAAGTAGCAGGTAGTATACAATATCTCTGTACTTGTATATGAGTATTTTCCTTCTACCCTGACCACGTTTAATAATATTTCCAGGAGAATTGAATACGTAGATTGTACTGTCAGAAAGGTACGAATTATCGGTAAACATTGTCTTGAAAACTTTATTGTCAATTGATATCATGTATCCATCTTGTCCAATCTGTGGTACAAAGTACACTGTATCAGGTAAAGTTCCTGTATACAGTTCCAATGAGAGAATAAATTTCCCTCTTCTGTACGAACTTATTGACCCATAGTAATCTTTAAAATACTTGTTTTTGTAATATTGTCTGACCTTTTCTGGATTATTAGCAATTGTATGCGTTAACACATATACCAAATGTTCCAAGCTAGAAGATGATGGTACTATAAGTTTATCGTTTGAGTCAATGTACTGACTTATAAGGTCAATACTCGCTCCAATCTTACTGTACGAGTATGAAGGCTGGATAACAGTTTTTTGTTTGAAAAATTCAGCAACATCTGTATTACCAGTATTATTTACCCATATAGAATATAAATAAATTATTGAATTGGAAAGAAACTTTGCAATTCGCCAATTATGTATTGATTCTTCATATTTGTCTTTTCCAGTATATACATTGGTAACCACTTGAAACTCTTTAGGCAAATATCGTGAGATATATTCTATGTCGGTATTATTATTCTCGTGATTTTTATGTGTTAGTGGTACATTCAAAGGTGGTAATGGTGGAGTTTTAATGTATACTGGAAGACTCATGTTTTCGTCTTGAACAAGCATTCCTCTTACTTTCCCATACATGTCAACATACTGTGAAATACATTTTTCAGTAATAGGATCAGGTTTAATTGAATATATACGTTTCCCAGAAACCCACATCGGAAATGATTCGTATAAGATATTATCCATGGTATCGGACGATAAGTTATGAATGTATTCATACTCCTCAGACTCTGTATCCCATGCAGCAATCAACTCACATCTACGTATATCCTTATGTTCATATATAAATATACTACGGCGAACATTATTTTTGTACTTATAATAACCATGTACATGATATGGTAATGCTATTCCATTTGAATCAAACAAGTATATATTAACACCAACTAAATTTTCAACAAGTTTAATGTACCTTCGTGGATCAAAATATACATTTTTATTTTCAATCATTAATCTTATATCATACAATGTCATGCCTGGATTTTCTTGTAGACATAACGTAAGATTAACAGACCTTAAAACATTCTCGCGTGTTATTTTATTCTCTATTGCAAGAGATATACAATCAAGAAATGAATCCTTTGTTATAGAAACTCCATGTCTTGCGTAAGCTTTTTCAATGTTAATAGCGGTTAGAAGGTTATTTATAGATTCTGGAAGTATACCAAAAAATTTAGGATTCAATGGTTTATCAGTTGTAATCATTCTAATTTGTTCTGACTGTTCAACAATTCCTTCGGAATAATACTTCAAGAAATTAGGTTTTGTAGTTTGTTCAACCTTAAAGCAGCATGGCACATACGGGTACTTCTCAGCATAACTAATTATGTTTTTCCTCACGCCAGGATATTTATAGACATTATCTGTACATTCATAAAATATTCCACTTCCTTTTGGAAATTCAATAGCATCTGCTGACTTTGTAGAAGGATCTGACAATACAGGAATATTTGGACACATTCTTGAATAGTTGGGTAAAAAGATTTCTGGGTCTAATGAACTCTTTGAAGGTACAGTGACATTAGTTATTAATAAGCTTTTGGATTCAAATGTTGGAATATACTTCCTATAAATCTTATAAATCTCATCGTATTTTGATATGTATAATTCCAGTATCTTTGAGAGTTGATCAGCAAATATTGATATGTCTGCTGAACTACGTGCTCTTGTAACAAATATACGTGTATAAATATTGCCAACAGAAATAAATTTTCCAATGTATTTATTATCAGTACCTGAATTTTGAAGTTCTTTTGTTCCAATAATTGCTGTAACCTGAGGATTGGACATGTATATCCTTGTAGTTGCTGTTTTCTTAGTAGCGCTTGAAAATTCACCAAGTGTAAATTGTTGCGACACAACAGGCGTGTTCATAACAAAATCTGCAAAGATGTACTTGTCAATCTTGTACCCAAGGAAGAACAATACTGCTTGTATACTAGTTTGTTCAAATGTATGTTCTCCAATATCAGTTCTTATACATGAAATTATTTGTGTATAAATCTCGGATTCATCTTCATCAAGTAGTACTGTTATTAACATTTCAGTAGATTGGTCAGTATTGTATACATAAATGTTTCTGGGTTCTACACCTGCTTCATACTTGAATAGAATAAGATTCTCAGATGATTGAATGTTTGAATCTGGACTATACTCAAATGCGTACTTGTACATCCCATTAAATGTACAAAATGGAATATTACTGCACGGCTCGTAGTTATCAAAAATAACTTCTAACGGGATTACTGATTTAGATACAATCTTGAATGTTCTTGATGTAGGGAATACTTGTGTGTACGGAATTCCTTTCCCAAACGATGTTTTATCACTTTGTCTCTTGAGTACTTTCCTTTTGTTCTGCTCTTTCTTGTTTTCAATAACCTCTAAAAAATCTTTGGCATCATAATTCATAAACGTAGAAATATCTAGCAAAGAACCTACCTCTGTCTGTATGTAAAACAATAAGTTAGGGTCTGTAATTGTTGACCTTGCAATCCATAATTTTAGTATTGTTAAGTCATCAATATCTGGAAAGAATGTTTTTGTAATACTAATAAGACTTCCAAAATCTATATTTTCTTCCTTAATATGCCGACTAATTATGTCATCAAGGATGTATACATTGGTTGAACCTTGAGTATATGATACAAACTCGGGCAACGTATTTAATGATGCTGCAATTGTTTCCTTATCAATAGAGGAGTTTCCGGTAAGTTCTACAGTTAATGGCCTGCTTTGAACGTTTGATCTGATCGATGTAGTCATTTATTCTTAATTCACACGTTTTAATACCATAAAAAAATGTATAAACTGTACCTGGCAACAATAAATAACATGTTTCTAAAACAAGTAACAAAAGAAGAATATGAACATAGTATCCAAGCAATTGTTTCAGAAATAACTAATTTATTACAAGTGAATAAGGAACAGGTACAGACAATACGATCAATAAAAGATCAAACAATAAAATGTTTACTTCTTGAGAAACAAAAAGAAATTTATAGGAACATGAAAAAATTAAGTATTGAAATTACAAGGCACTGTAAAACAGTGGTAAAGAAGGAAGTATCAGCAAATATGAAATCGGGGTTTGCTAAACCATTAATGATTAGTATCGAAATGGCTGAATTTGCAGGCTGGGATGTAAATGAGTCCAAGTCCAGAAATGATATCACTAGACTTCTTTGTACATACATTAAAGAAAATAACTTATATGATATTACAGACAAACGTAAAATAATACCAGACAATAAATTATCTAAATTATTAGGAACTACGGATACAATAACTTATAACTATATTCAAGGAATACTCAAGAATAGATGTTTCAATACTCAAAAACCGGATATATAACACTCGTGTTATATATCATTAAAATAGTGAGGTATAGTTCCATCCAAGTTCATCAAACAGTTCAGTAATAATTTCTTCATGTAATGTTCTCCTATCTACAGTCTTGAGGATATTAAAGTCCTCCTTGTTACATACATGATTATGTCTCTTGAGTAACTGGAAGAGGACGTATTGTGTATTAATAAAACTTTTCCGTTCAATTCTATTAGTTTGCTTAAACTTCTTGTCATACAAGTCAGATAATGCCGAGAAATCGTTCATTAGTGTTTCTTCCAAGTATCCAATATCATCAACCTGTTTCCCAGTAATAATTTTATATATAAGATTAATATCCTCGTAATGTTTGGAATTGTTTGTATCCTTAAGAAACATGAGAATGTGTTCTTTGGTAACTCTAGAGTAGTTGAGACCATCGTTTAGTTTGTGTAAATGTATCGAATCTTTAATTTGTAGAATTACCGACTCATCAATATTCACATTCTGTTTTCCCTGGTACTGGTTTATACAATCTTTGAAATGGATTTTTCGTTTGTATGTATATCGCAAAGAAGTCATTATTCTTGAAGTATCTTTATACATTGGACTTATGTTTGGTAAATCTTTTTGGTTTCCACATGATCTACAAGTATATGTAGTACCATCTTTTACATCAAAACAATCCCCTTTACATATTGAACAGACTATTTTTATGTTTAATGTTGGAGAACCTGATTGTTTTAGATCATACCCAATGTATTCTTTAACTGTATTATAAAATTTACTAATTTTCTCGTTATTAAGATCAGTAGACTCAATAGTTTCGCTAGTTTTCATAATGTAAAACAACAGTGCATTCTTCAAATAATTAACCCGGGATTTATAATATTCAATGCTATTTATAACTTCATCATATACTTCTTTCATATTATTACACGATTTTAATATTGTATTAAGTTGTTGAACAAGCTTTTCATACTTTTTAATATTCTTGGAATCCTCTTTCAACTTGTTCATTACTGAACTATGCACTTCATGGACATCGTGTTTGTTCATACCTCCTAAACTTTAATATCATGTAATTATTCTTTAATTAAAGAATAATTAGAATTCGCATTCTGTAGAAAAGCTTGTATCATACGAGTTGGAAACAGATGCTATACGGTACTCTCCAACTTTTCTTTCAAAGAAATTAGTCTTACCTTCCATTGAAATCATTTCCATAAACTCGAATGGATTAGGTGTATTAAAATATTTTGGTTGTTGTAACGATGTAAGAAGTCTGTCAGCAACAAACTCAATGTAACTAGACATATTCTGATTATTCATTCCTATAAGACTTACAGGTAGGGCCGTGCACATAAACTCTTTCTCTATTTCAACCGCAGACAGTATAATATCAAGTACATTAGTTGGTTTGTTATTAATATATGAATATAATAAGCATGCAAATTCACAATGCATTCCCTCATCGCGACTTATAAGTTCATTGCTGAACGCCATTCCAGGCATAAGTCCCCGTTTTTTCAACCAGAATATTGCAGCAAATGATCCAGAGAAAAAAATTCCTTCTACAGCTGCAAATGCAACAAGTCTTTCAGCAAAACTTTCATTACTATCAATCCATTTTAACGCCCATTCTGCCTTTTTCTTTACACATTCAACATTGTTAATTGCATTGAACAACGTGTGTCTTTCATACTCGTCATTAATGTATGTTTCAATTAGACGACTATAAACTTCTGCATGAATACCTTCAATCATTAACTGGAACCCATAAAATAATCTTGCTTCAGGAATTTGAATATCTGAATAAAATCTTTTTACAAGATTTTCTCCGACAATTCCATCTGACGATGCAAAGAATGCAAGTACATTTTTAATGAAGAATTGTTCTGAGGATGATAATTTTTTCCAGTCTACAATATCTTTTGAAAGGTCAATCTCCTCAGCGGTCCAAAAAGATTGTTCAGCTTTTTTGTACATGTCCCACACTTCAGGATACTTTATTGGGAAAAGAACAAACCTGTTTGTTGACACTGTTAAAATTGGTTCCATATAATACCTAAGTATTATATAGCAGTTAATCTTTTATTTTAATAAATCCCTAGACATTTCATAATCTTTGAATTAACATCTTTCATGTACTTGTCTGTATCGGATAATTGTATTTCTTTTAAAATATCGTCAATGTACTTGTACGCCCTCTCAGATGATTCTGTTATTTCGGGTACTAAGGGCTGACCTATTATCATTACTGGTTCAGTAAACCCTAGATCTATTTCGGGTTCTGGTTGATATATATTTTCAGGTGCAATTGGAACTTCAAGAACAGGTTCTTGTAATACAGGTTGAGGTATAGGAGGTAATACTGACTGAGGTGGTTCCTCAAACAGTGATGCTGTTTTTTCCAGGATTGATTTCACCAGATCGTCTTTATTCATCTTGTAGTATGATTTTACACTGGACTCTTTTGCAATTTCTTTTAATTGCTTTACACTTTTAGAAACGAGTTGTTCATAAGTATATTTCTCCTGGACATTCGCTACACTTATCGGTGCTTGAACAACAATCCCCAATGCAGAAATAAGTTGAGGTTTTGTAAGCTGATAATATTTAGGAATTCCTTTGTTCTTGGCAAGTTCCTTAAGCTCCTTAACTGAAAGGTCAAGTATACTTTTTTCTACAGTGGGTTGTTCGAAGACAACTGGTAAACTGACTCTGGATAATATATCAACAAGTTCCTGTTTTTTCATTTTAGTATACCCTTTTACTCCACTAGTTTTAGCAAGTTTCTTAAGATCTGCAACTGATTTTAAAGACAAATCGCTCATGTTTTATTATATCCAAAGTTTTTTAAACTTGGTATATAATATTTTGTTAAATAGGGCTGGGTCCTTTCATCTTTTTAGGAGCCTGACTGTCGTTATTTGGAGGACTGTAGCTCTGAGGCACGGATGTATGTGTAAAATTAGAAGTATTGAGTTTTTTCATCATTATTCTCATACCAATAAACATTGCAGCATTTATAAGAATCATACCAAACAACCTTAATTCAACAGGGATTGATGATCCGTTAGGATTATAATGTTTTGCACATAATTCATATAATAACCGTTCATAACTATTCATCTTTGACATTTGATCAGTAGTAAATCCAGAAATATCAAACCCAAAATAATTAAGTGCGAATTCAACTGCAAAACATCCTTTTTGAAAATAATTCTTATAATCTTCAACTCCAGAATCAAGCATTACACGTTGTAGCGTTGAATCGTAAGATTTTTGCATGCTTTGTAGATCAGAGTAAATATTGTATTCTGGGATTATTGAAGCAAAATCTTTGTACTGCCGTTTAAGCAAGTCAAACTTAAATAGTAGTTCACGTTTCTTATCATCTTCATTTACTTCAACACGTGAGACTTGACCAATATCCCTATAGAATTTTTTATCCGATATTTGAGAGAGACTTGGTGGATTAACCTTTTCTGACTTTAAAATCTCATTTATCCTTGATTCAAGACCCTTTACACCACCTTTGTTCTCAATATCCACGGTACTTTTGGTATTATCAACACTTCCGACTTCATTATTAGTTCCGTTGATTTCGGGATTGTCATCATTTAGAGTATGATTATATTCATGTTTTAATTGTTCTGAGTGTTCACCATCTGAATCATATCCACTTTCAAATCCGGGTTCTTTAGTTTCATTCTTATTTTCAGAATCTACCTGTATAACATCATCTTCAAGATCAGACAATGAAATTTCTGCTGGTTCTGGTGGGACATACTCTTTATTAATTAAGTCCTGTCTAACCCTTTCTTTATTTTCTACTAGCTCAAGGTAAAGTCTCGGACTTGATCCATGATTCTTTGGCCTACTTGTAGGTCTTTCAACAGGTACTTTAACAACTTCAATAGTGCTCATTTTATTCTTCTACTCTGGTTTTATCTCAATTTATACACAAAAAAAGATTCGTGTATAAATTAATATTTAGTCTTGTTCTTCATCATCACTTACAATATCAAAGTCTGATATTGGATTTGTTTTGGTTTCATATACCTGAGTATCCATACTTAACGGTAAAACATACCTTACTCTATTAGAGTCCAATAAGACAACATCTGACTTGTCAAGTGGTGTATTATCAATTTTTGATACTACTACCCCATCTACAAGCTTATACTTGTCAGACAACATAATTGTTTCTTTTGAAATAGTTGAGAAAAGTAGTCGTTTTTTAATGGATAATGGAGCACATGATTTAAGTTTATCTTTAGGTACGTTATACTTTTCGGAAACCTTGGTTATAAATTCTTGTATTTCTTTAGAAGTATTCATTTGGTATTAACAATTGAAGATATAAACTGATTAATGTCAGGAGCGTCCTCGTTACCTTGAGTTTCAGTTGTATAAATATTCATCACTTTTTTAAGTAGATCCTCTGGATTAAGGGCACCAGAACTAAATTTTTGTGTCATTGTAGAAATGATGTTTGAAAGTTTTCCAGAACTTACAAGAGACATTGCAGTTTCCATCGGATTCGAGACAGTCTCACCAGTAAGACTGTCTTTAACTGTAGTTATAAGATCTGATAATAAATCATCTTCTCCGGCAGATGACAATGTACTCTTTGAATGATTATTCAGAAAAGATGTTAATGCTAATGACTGTTCACTGGGATTTATTAACGCATTGATTTTAAGTAAATGATTCCAAACTGCAGTTTCAGTATCTTTATCACATTCTTTAAGAAGTGTATACAAATCAATAAATACCCGTTCAGAGTAAACCAGTTTATGTGTTGCTAGATTATCAGTACATTTTTCAATTATTGCAGAAATGTTAGAATCAATAAAGGTTTTGAAAATGTTTACATGACGTTTAACAGGACCTTCGTTAAGAATTGTGGTTTTAGATAAGAGCCGTTTGTACAATAGAACCTCCTTGTGTGTTTTTCCAAAAACAAGGTCTAAATCAAATACAAACTCTGAAATTGCTTTGAAGATGTTTAGTAACTCCATTTTTGATTAATATGTCTAAAACTTTAAGCCTAATAGTAAATGGATGATTATCAGGAATTTATTGCCGAAAGAAAAGCGTATGAAAGAGTAAGTGCCAGATCTGATGAATACAATATACGAACACCAGAAGGAATGTTTATGTATTCACTTTCTGAGCATTTTGATTTACTGAGAGATGTACTTGAACTTACTGATTCCGACAAAACCAACATTTTAAAACTTGCTTCAGTTGTGCCTAAACCAGGTCTAAAAAATCCTCCTTCATTCATATATGGATACATTGTTACAAAGTATGGTAGAATATCAGCAAGTACTTTATCATCATTAACTTCAAAACTACAGTTTGGCGTCACACTGCCTGATGTGTTACGGTATGCAAGACTTTTATCATCATATACACGTTAAATATATAACATAAAAGTGATATTAACACACATGTTATATATTCAAGTACTTATACTATGGAGTATTGTGAAATTAAAGAAATTGTTTTTGGTGTATTCTCATCGGAATTTATTAAACGTAATGGAGTCTGCGAGGTTAAAAACAGTAACCTATCTGGACCCGAGTCTGTTTATGATGAAAGAATGGGAGTAATTGAAAATGGGAAAACATGTTCTTCGTGTGGAAATATTAATAAGAACTGTCCTGGACATTTTGGATACATTAAAATGCCAGTACCATTGTACCATCCTATGTACTTTAGAAACATTGTTACATACATGAACATATTTTGTTCTGACTGTAGCAGACTATATGTTACAAAAGAACATTTGGAAATTGAGGGTCTAGTTAAAAAGTTTGATAAGATAGTTGATTTTGTATCAGGTGTTGATTCATGTTCTTACTGTAATGCCAAGAAATGTAAATACATTTACAACACTACTGACAAGATTGTACAAAAATGTTCAAATTCCAAGACAGTTTCTTCGAAAGAGGATATAAGTTCTGATTTCTGTTTGTCAGTGTTTAATAACATAGTCAAGTCAGATCTAGACTTATTAAATCTTGATATTGAAAATACTCATCCAAGGAATCTTATCATTGAATACCTGCCAGTTATTCCTACTAGAGCAAGGCCTTATGTAATTCAAGACGGAAATATTTGTGATGATGACATTACAATTGTTTATCAAACAATTTTAAAGTTATCTTCAAACTTTACACCTGAAAAAACACAAGCGCTTATGTTCCAGCTTTCCACTCTTATGAATAATTCTGATGGTAAAAGTAAACATAGTAACGGAGGCAGACCAATAAAAGGAATCAAGGAACGCATTTCGGGAAAAGATGGGATTATAAGAAATAATATGAGTGGTAAGCGTGTAAATCAATCTGCACGTACAGTCATAGGTCCAGATCCTACACTTAAAACAGATGAGGTTGCGCTTCCGACTCAAATAGCAAAGAATCTTACAATACAAGAACGAGTTTCAAGATTTAATATTGATAAACTTCAAAATATTGTTAATAATGGATGTGCAAATTATGTTCTTAGAGATAAATTTAAGATTAATCTTGAATACGCATGTAAATCCTCTGCTACAGAAGTTCTTCCAGGAGATGTTGTTACACGTAATGGTAAAGTACTAACTACTGATTCTTACAAAGATGGTGATATGATAAATAGGAATGGTACAATGATTAAGTACATTCCTTCCGTTAAAAAGTTTTACAAACTTAAAGATGGAGATATTGTTGAACGTCAAGTTACAAATGGCGATACAATTCTTATAAATCGTCAACCAACCCTTCATAAGTGTTCAATGCTTGCTAAGAAAGTTGTTGTACGTGAAGGCAAGACATTAAGACTTAATCTTGCAACTACAAAAGTGTTTAATGCAGACTTTGACGGTGATGAAATGAATGTTCATGTTCCTCAAGATTACAATACCATTTCTGAATTGGACACTATTGCGTCTACAAGAAACAATATTATTTCAGCACAGTCAAGTAAACCCAACATTTCTATTGTGCAAGATGGAATGCTTGGTGCTTACCTAATGACCAAGAATGACTACGTAATTCCAAAACATATTTTTATGGATATGTGTATGACGATTACATATGATTACAAAAAACTTGAACATGTAGTTTCCAAACTTGGATACATTGGTAAATCATTAGTATCACTTATCTTACCAGAAAATTTCATGTTCCAGTCTGATGATTTTGTAATTGATCGTGGATTAGTTGTTTCCGGAGCAATCACTAAGGGAATAATGGGAAAACTTATAACTGTAATAAACAAAGAGTATCCTAATGTCCTTGATTTTGTCAACAACATCCAGTTCCTTGCAAATGGATGGCTACAACATTTTGGATTTAGTATAGGTATAGGAGATTGTATTCCTCCTAAAGAACTTGAGGAAAAAATACAGAAAGATGTTACAAAATGTTTTACAGAGGCGCAAATGTCGTGTAATACAATTACAAATGAAAAAATCAAGAACGCAAAAATTTCAATGGCTCTTGCTAAAGCAAAAGATACTGGAATGAAAGCTGCAAAGGATTCTTTCAGTTCATCCAACGGATTTGTCTCAACAGTAACTTCTGGATCAAAAGGTGATTACTTTAACGTTTGTCAAATAACAGGATTATTAGGTCAGCAAAACGTATCAGGTAAAAGGATTGAACCGGTGCTTAATAACTGTACACGTACATTGCCTCATTATCCAAAAACACCTAACAATGAAGAAAACTTCGAGTCTCGAGGATTTGTTAGAAACTCGTTCATCAGAGGATTAAAGCCACAGGAATTCTTTTTCCATTCAATGAGTGGACGTGAAGGTGTAAGTGACACTGCACTTAAAACATCGGTTTCTGGGTATACTCAACGTAAAATGATAAAAATTCTTGAGGATATTCAGGTCAAGTATGATGGAACAATAAGAAACAGTGCAAATGAAATTATTCAATGGCAGTATGCAAACGATGGTCTTGATAGAACTAAAACAATACCAAACAATGGACATACAGACTTCTGTGATATTAGCAGACTTGTAGATAAATTAAATATTGAATTCGAAGAATCATTAAAATTATAATCTTACTTCAACAAGTAAGTAAGATTATAAATCAATAAGATTATAAATCAGTATAATCTTCATATGAGAAGAATTGTTTCTCGTGAAGAATTGATGGAGGACAACCTACACCTTTTGGATGGACAGTATGTGATTGTACACTCAAGTATCCTTGCTTCTCAATATCTTTCCAGAATGTGAATGTAATGTTGAATAGCCTGAAATCTTTTTGTGGCTGTAACCAGTTACAACTTGTCTCTGAAACCTTGTATGCTTCAGATAATACTGAAGAAATCATTATATTATTAATATTTTTCAGATATTCTGGAATATGTTCATAATTTACTTGTAAGATAATATCTTCGAACAATTTGAACCTTTCTTTTAATACAAACATGAATGATGAGTAACAATCTTCATAATTTATATATTCATTTTCTATTAGTTCATCAAGATATGATGAGAATTCAGCTGTAAGCTGAATAGTGTATATTCCTTCCTTGGAAATAAGAAAGTGTAAAATAGTTTTTTGCATGTTTCTAAAACTTGTTATTCCTGAAATATCGCCTGGACTAAACCAATCAAGATTTAATGTACATCCATTTTGTTCATAACAATGATAAGGATGTGTATGAAAATTAAATAAAGAGAGAGTTGGTGTAACACTTGATTCAGCTCCTTTTGTTAGTGTTGATTCAGCAAGTCCAAGTTCTGCAACTGGTACAACTGTTTGTTTCTGATTATCTTTGAATAAATTATACTTTCTTATGTAAAATGATCCTCCATACTCGGTGTCACGTGAAAGTAGTTCATGCAACTTTTTAGCTTCTTTAAGAGGAACTAAAACAATAAATTTACAAGACTTATCATATGGTTCAATCGAATACACAAGTTCATATACATAGTTAAGTATACTAACAGGATTTCCTACATTCAAATTATCTTTATCAAGAAACAAAGTAATCACACTTTTTTCAAGTAAAGTTCCTGTAACTGTTTTATTAAGGATTTTTGGATCTCCAAAATTATTATGTATAAGAAATTTTACAATATCTGAAAATCCTTCAATGTTATATGGAATATTTACTGCTACATATCTAGCATGCGAATTTCTAGGATCAGATAATACAGAATAAATCATTTCATTTATTTTTTCAGCATCAAGGTATGTTGTTCCACCTATAAGAATATCAATAGTATCTTCATCTATTATAGATAAAATATATGATGTGATTTGATCCTTGTTCATATTTAAGTAATTATCAACTTCGTATTCAGATGCATTCATAAGAGTTTCACTTGCATTTTCAACATTAAATGTAATTAACCAAGTACATTCTGTACAACTAATTTTTTCATGTGGTGTTACGCTTTCTCCTTCTCTTTTTACTTTTGATATTATATATGGCAATATAAAATACAAAGTTTTACTAGTTGCATCAACTGAAAAAACGTTAGGTTTTTCATACAAAAGAACTTCAGACATTTATTAATATTATTTATTTTTAAATAAATAATGAATTGGCATGAGATTATTTTGACAGTCATTGCAACGACAATCATATTTGTCTTGTTAGATATTACACACATCCCTACAACTCCGAGAATACTAATATTCTCAGTTTCACTTCTAGTAATCCTTTCACTTGTTAAAATGGTCCCACCAAATCAGGAAACTGAAGGGTTCTTCTTTGAAGTATCACCATATAAGAAATGTCCATGCAAAGGGTTTTATGGAAGACCATTAAATTTTGATTATCAATTACCTGAATGTGAAACACAATGTGCAAAATAAAATTTATTTTATAATAAATGTTGTCCTGGTTACAAATCATTCTAATCACTGTGCTTGCACTTGCATTATTTCTCGGGCTTAGTATGACAAAATTTGGTGCAATGCTAAACAGCGTAATCTTTACAGTTGTACTCTTTATCATCCTAGTTATTGCAAAGTATTATAGGATGTAATCAACAAGTAAAAGTTATTATAATTAATATCATCAGAAGTGATACTAATTATTTTTTACGAGTAATTGTGTATGCCAAACACATTAATAAACAATCGCTTACATCATCAAGTTTATATTCAGCATTCGCTCTTTTTGTAAGAGAGTATGTATCTCCCCTAGCAGTATAAATTTCATCAGCCTTTGTTATTGACCATTTTTTTCTTTGAGGTTTTGTCAGACCCTTTGGAGCGTCAAGTACAACTGTTTTCCTTGATGCCTGGTAATTTATAACATTAATTGAAGGGTACAATAACTCAAAGAATGATAGACAATGATGAGCAACTCGTAATGCATTAGAATTAATAATTCCTTTGAACTGCATTTGTCTTTCTACAAGTACTACGTCGCACATTGACCATATGTGGTTGTACTTTTTTAGCAAGCCAGTTATTGTTTTAGTAGTTGGCGGATCAATAATAAAATTGTCAAAGAATATAGTTTCAGAACATAACAGTTTCAAGTCAATGTCTGGAATACATGATATTGTATCGGTACATACATTTTCTACACAAAATGCAAAATTTTTTATTCCCGGATCAATAGCTGCAATAATCATATGTAGTTTATAATATATATCTATGTTGCAATTCTTTTAATTGAAAACACTGCAGAAATTTGAATGTCTGGATTAGGAGGTAGAGGTGATGTCGTATCTGGACCAACATTAAATAGAATCCCGCTTGGAAGTTTAACACTAAATCTAAGATTATCGTTTGGTTTGAATCTCATAGTTTGTTTCATACCACTAGATGATAAAGAAAGAAACTGAGTTGTGTTTGGATCATTGACATCAGTTATAGATACTACAAAAGTTGCTCTGATTGTATTTGGATTGTTTGAATATAATACACTCCTACCGTACCCACCAGTAGCGGTATCATTAGATAGTTCTACAATGATGTAAGGATAATATGAAAGTACACTCCCATTAGGAGTTATAATTTCTTTGTTTGGAATATCAAGTGTTATAAGTTCAACTTCATAATTTACAGTCTCCTGTTGTGAAAGCACACTCCCAGAATACAATAATGGACAAGAATTATCTCTTGAATATTGAAGAATTTCATAAGTGTCGCCCGGTGCTGGTACAGGTGACAATCCTGGAGGTACAAGAGTTGCAACTTTTGTTGTACCATTATATGCAGAAATAATCCTTGTTTGTCCGGCAGCTGCACCAGTTGTAATGTATAAGAATTTTCCAGTATAAAACTCATTGACTGATGATGAAGTTACTGGAAGAGTTACTGTTAACTGAGATGCTGCAACTAGTAAACCAGTTTCATCAAATGGTATACTTCTAACATCGTACGAGTTTGTTACTGCCCATCCAACAAATGGACTTTGTAATGATGCAGTACGTAAGTCTCCATTATAAGATGTAATAACTCTAAACTGATTAATTGTTCTATCATAAATGTACATTCCATTATAAAAATTATTAATATCTATTGCTTGTGGTTGTAAATGTATTGTAGATGCAGTACTCGGATCTGTAATTGTATAAGTATCAGTATCTGCCCACGTCAATGAAAAAGGATGATCAAGGACAACTGTCTGTGTAGAACCAATATAATTTAGAATTAATCTGGTTTCTCCCAGTGTAGTATCTGTTATATTGTAACCATTATAAAATCCATTAACTGTTGATGCTCCAATATTAAGTATTGGAAGAACATGTGTACCTCCATTAAATGCTTCTGGACCGCGATTGGCCGATTGTCCTGTAAACAAGTACACGGGATATGCATAACTTACCGGATCTTCTGCTTGGATTGCCGAGGGATTATAAATACTGTTGTTAGATGCAATTGGAACAATAAATGAAGATGGTAAGGGAAATCTTGTTCTGTTCCTATAAGCACTATCAAGATGAATGTACTGCTGAGTCATTTATTTACAAAATCATTTTATTAAACTGACACTTCATAAAAATGTTTCAGGAAAATTTATATCATATGTATGTTATATGGATTACTTCAACGTGTTTAATGATGATGAATGTACACCTGAAACTCATGTAGTACCTAGTACTGACAATACATCATGTACACATGTTAATACCACCTTAGTAAACAGTGATGTTACATGTACTGACTGTGGTATGATTGTTGATAAGGTACAAACATATGAAAAGGAGTGGAGACATTACGGAAGTGAAACAAAATCTAATCCTGCAAGATGCATGGCACGTAAAACACAAGGTGTTATAATTCTTAAAGATCTTGAGAATTTTGGTATTCCACGTAATGTAATAACATTTGCAAATGAAATATATGTTCAAGTAACTAAAGGTACAATTAAACGTGGTAAATCTTCAAGAAAAGCAATTATTGCAGCATGTCTGTTTCATGCATATAAAAAAATTGGTCAACCAAAGAGTTGTGATACACTTAGAGATATGCTTAAAGATATTGGACTCGATAAATCGGATTTCATATTTGGATTAAAACAAGTTGCACTAAATACTGAAAAATCAGAAGATATTCATAGTACTTACATTACACCCAAAGATATTGTTGTTGAGATAATGAACTTACTTAACTCTAATGAAACACAAAAACAAGAAGTCATTTCTCTTTATGAGTCTGTAATGACCAAATCTGTACTTTTCAAAGAATCAAGGCCACAAAGTGTTGCCGCAGGACTAGTTTTTCATTATATAACCACTACGGGAATTTACATGAACATTAAGGAATTCTCTTCAAAAGTAAAAATAAGTGAACTTACAATCAATAAAATTAGAAACGAAATTAAACGTGTAATTACCCAGTAAATATTATATTATACTTTTTACAAGTATAATATAATTAAAATTATGATTCTCGCCATTTATTTGAACAGTTATAACACTGAGCAAATACTGAAGTACCTTCGTCAGCCGATCTGACTTGTTTTGTATATGAAAAGGTTTTTTGGGATTTACATTTAGGACATTGTAATGCTCCTTCTTCAACTGACAAGTCATTACTCAAGAACTCATCTGTTTCTTCAATTTCTTGAAGGTATTCATTATAAACACTGAGGTCAAATCCTGTCTTCTTTTCCTTAATATCTTCATGATACTCCTTTACCCATCCTTCTGTAATGTATCCTATACATTCATAAAGTTTCTGTAAATATTCTTCAGGCGTTGTTGAAGACATGAAAATTCTTTTCTCAAGAATTTCAACATTGGATTTTACGGACAAGTATGTATCAAGAATAGATTTCCCAAGTTCTCTGTTAAGATCTCTGTTAAAATCCTTAGTCATGCTAATTATTATTACTACTTACGTAATAATAATAATATAATTCATTTTTTATAATATAATTAACGGGTACGGGTGTAAGAAGTTTGTTTTCTGTGTTTCTTAATATCTTGAATTGAAATCCAAACTTCAACATCCATAAACTCTTTTAGTGCAAGATGACATACGCGATTAAGTAACATTCTATTTCTTAATACACATCCCATAGATACCCAACCATATCCTGTTATCTCATTATAAGATTTTGGATTGATTTCAACACGAGTATCAAGAGGTATAGGAAACATATCACATTTATAGTCGCATTCAAGAGTTTTTTTCATGAATGGGTTAATATTCTTTTCCATATCAATTCCAGTTTCTTCACGTGTTTCACGTACAGCACATTGGAATGACGATTCATTATTTTCAATAGTCCCTTTTGGAGGTCCCCATTTACCATTGTATGTTTGTACAAGAAGTATATATTTTCTATGTGTTGGAACACTCTTACCATTAGGATAGAAAATATCATTCTTATCTTCATGATAAATAAATGTCCCAGACCTTTTAAGTCCCTGTGGATTTTTACTCCAATCATAATTAGAGTCGGTTACTACAGACTTTTTAGTTATTTGGCACTTTCCACAAACACAGATAAACTCCATATGTATGAATATATATTATAAGTCCATATGTTAAATCATTTTTGATAAGTTATTTTTAATAGTATTAATTTTTTACTTTTTAGTCAAGTAAAAAATTACATAATTCTAACATCCATAAACTCTTTTAATGCGAGTTTACATGGATGATTAAGTCTTCTTTTATTTCTTGATATACATCCAATAGATACCCAACCGTACCCTGTTATTTCATCAGACATTGGTTCTATTTTAACACGGCTATTAAATCTTATAGGATAAATGTCCCATTTTCCATTAAGTGTCCGTTTAGTCCTGACATCTATAATTTGAGAAATATCAATTCCAGTTTCTTCATATGTTTCTCTTACAGCACAATCAAATGATGACTCGTTGGGTTCAACTCTTCCTTTTGGAGGTCCCCATTTACCATTATATGACTGTACAAGTAAAACGTACCTTTCAGTAGTATGAATAAAACTGCCTGATCTATTATATTGTTCATCTGTGTATATAAATGCACCAGCCCGTGAAATATTATTTTGATACGGTCCAAAATCAGAATCTGAACCAGTGTCCACATTTTTTCTGGTTACTTGGCACTTCCCACAAAAACAATTAAATTCCATATGATAATATATATTCATAATATTAAATCTCAATTAAATTCATTTTATACCCTGCCCACATCTTTACCATTGTATATTCTAATCATACTATAATCAGCAGATAATCCATCCTCACAAAATATCCCTTCATAGAACGGATAACATCCTTTTTTCTCATCATAGTATCCCCAGAATGTCCTTTTAGGAAAATCTGCTGCTCCAGGTTCAGTGACTCCCCATTGACCATTTGTTGCACACTGAGAAGTCTTGTATCCATAATCATTCATATCTTTCTTCCAACATGATTGATCAGTTGATGCAGAATTACAACTTGCCCATTGTGTAAAGAATTTATCATTATAATTTATTACTTTGTCTTTGATTGCACCCATAGCTTTACATTTTCTATATTGAGAAAGATCAAATGGATTCCTTTCAGTAATTATTGTAGATATCATATCTTGCCATGCATAATGTCCTTCCATAGTGTATCTTGGTGCACCTTTGGAAATATCAAACATTGACTTGGAATCATCGCCATCAACGTACAAGTATACTCTGGCCTTAACTGCATCTCTCCAAACAGGATTTGGAATATGTGTATGAATAATTTCAGGAGACCATAATCCATTTCCATTTGCACTTATTGGCATTTGCACAGTTTCAATTCCAAGAACAACTGACAACCAGAAGATTGGTTCATCAAATGTAACAATTGTACATACTCTATCAAGTAAATAATCTTTACATTTAATTACATCATCAATTACTCTTTTCCGGATTTTATCAGCAGGTAAATTGTCAAACCCATGTGTCTTGGCATACCATTTTACCACTTCAAAGAATGTTACTGCAGCATTTGGACCATAAGGAGTTCCACTAACACCAATTGATCCAGGATTAAATAATCCAGTTGCAGCAAGAACTCCTTTATTGTCAATACCAACCCATTGTTTAGGAACAACTAACCATCCTCCACTTGAAGTCTTGGCCATTGGACCCCATAATCCTCCTGTTTGGGGATCATCTGCACAGTATTTCCAAACAATAAGGTATGTATCAGAAGTACCATACCAATGTTTAAGAAACTCAGTACCATTCATTCCTCTAAAGTTTTGTCCTCCATATTCTAACGCATCAGGTAAATTAAGATCAGCAGATGAACGGGATGCAACTCTTTGTAAAAGTTTAAAAAGCATTGCAAGTTTGTTTGGTGCAACTATTGTTTTACCAATTCTGTAAAACATTCCTGTTCCTCCTCCAAAGAATGGATTTAACCAGAATCCTTGACTCTGTGTCATTCCAGGTTCCCACCCAGAATGTGTGACTTCAACATACTCACCCATCGCCAATCCACTTGCCCAATTCCTGGTTTTATTATAGAATCCCATGTTGTCAGATACATTATCTACATCAATTCCATTCCTATACGTCCATTTCTTGAATGATGAGTCGTATACTGGTCCAAATGGATAGAAAATATTTCTTACAAGTGAGAATAATGTAATCCAGAATGGAGCTGGACCACTTCTATGCAGTGCATCTACTTCACCACCGTCAGGTCTTACACCCCAAGGAATATCTGGTCTCTGAGATCCAATAAGTGACAATGGATAAATTTCATCTTCAATGTATTTACCTGAACTGTAGGCAGTAGTCTTATTAAACTTTGCATATGTGGGCCAAAAATAAAAGTATCCTTGAGGTGCATATGGTAATCTATTTTTTTCATTAGAGCAACAAGGAAGTGCTTTCCATCCACCATCAGGCGCTAACTCACCAGAGTATTCATAACAACAATTATAAATGAAATCTAACTTATTGTAGAATTTTGCAATGTCTTTGTATGACATACTATCGATTGTCTTTGATGCAATAGGGTATACTCTTTTCAAGTAATCTTTTGTATGAACAAAATGCATTTTATAAAACTCGTCTGGCTGCTCAAGTTCAAGATCATGTCTTCCTTTTGTAAGGTATACAATGAGAAGTATTACGATTATTGTAACTGTAATTACAGACAATGATAAAATATATTTTCTCATTCCTTTTTTATAATAATAACTATAATTTAAAGTTTGACCTAATTTTATAAAATGGTTTCTGAAACAGATGAATACTATTCAAGTAGCAGCGACGATGACATGCCTCATCCTGTTCCACCATACACTGTATCATATGAAAATGAGAGAATGTACATTATGACAACATTATCTAAAATACTCAATAAAATTAAAGGAATTGAGGAAGATATTGAGGAACTAATGAAATAAAATTAATTATTAGTTAATAATTAATTTTCTGTGAGGACAGGTTCATTCTGCAATTTTTTAGGTTTCTTCGCCTTCTTTTTCTCAGGACATTTAGGTTGTGCTTGTTCAACCGGACATTTCAGTTCACATTTAACCTGACATTGATCAGATTTAACTTCGGTACAACCAACTTCACATTTATATTTAAGTTTTTCTTCATTTGAAAGTAAATTCCATGCCTCACCAAGTTTCTTACTTACTTCTTTAGGATCAAGACCGGGAAACTGTTCCTTTATTTTTTTACGTTCACTTGAACAGAATGTAATGTAAGGATTCTTCACTTTGGATTTATCTTTCTCTTCAGGCTTTGATTCCTGTTTACACTCCTTAGTTTCTTTTAAAGAGCATTGAGCTAGAGCTTCCTTTTCAGAGTCAGATGCACTTTTTAACACCAGGTACTTTTGGGTATAAACATCTTTCTGTTCGGGAGTAAGAAGTTTCCACAATCTTCCACATTCTTGAATAACCTCAGTATTCTTGATCTGAGGATTTTTTTGTTTAATAGCCAATCTCTGTTCTTCACAGAAAATAAGGTAGTTTGATTTAGGTTTCTTAACAACTTGTGTCGCCATCTTTTTCTAACACACACTGTTACTTTAAATCAGTTATTACATCTTTACATGCAACTACACTAAAAGATTTAATAATATGTATACCATAATAAATGAACTTTACTGGATATTATACTAATGCGGAGCAGTATACACGTAACGTTGGATTTAGTACCAACAATCAGACATTCAAGTATCTGTTTTCTGATGATACACTTGACTTTATTTCATCTGAAGTTACAAAATTGTTACGTGGTATAGTTCCAGGAGGAAGAGATATTGTTGTTCCACACGAAACAATTGTTTCTGTTCTAAACAATATTTATATTTCTTACAGACCTCAAACAGGTGATATATACAGTAGATATAACATAACGCAGTTTGAACCACGCGATGACGCCAATCATATAATAACAGAGACAATTCAAGTAATTGTAAGTCAGATAAAATCAGAGTATGGAATGATGGAAAACAATTACAAGTTAGATATTTGGGATAGTGTACTGCTTGGAGATGGAATAAGTAGAAAAGGGTTAAGACAATATGCTCCAATAAAACTTAGGGAAAAACGGCCTACACCATTACTGTTCAATTATACATTTTAATCAAAAATGATTATGTTAAAATATATGTATTTTGAGTTATATACTGATACATTATGGCTATTGAAATTGTTACAGGTGAAGTTATTACATGTGCAATTTGCCGTGACGACATTGACTTAACGTCGATGCATGCTCTTCATTGTAATCATAAGTTTCATATGGATTGTATACATTCATGGCTTGTAATTCATCCTTCTTGTCCATTGTGTAGAGTAAGTGTACCTTACAATATAAGACAAAGTCAGGATAATATATCGTTCGAGACTCAAGATAATTTCATTATAAATGTATCTGATGATAGTGATTCAGATATGGATTCAAGTGATGAGACATATACGAACACACCATCGTATATTTCATCTGAATCTGATGACTCGCCTACTACATTGTCAGACTCGGATGAAACATTCTTTAATGAAATAGAACAATTTGTAAATGAGAATGATCCTCATGATTACATAGGTATTAATGATGATAATTTCAATATGTTTAATTGGATGCAATTATCTAGAAATTATCGTCTTTCAGAATTTTCTATTCAAATATTCATAAACAATATTGAAAGATATACAAACATGGGAATAACTGCAATACTAAATAACTTTTGTCAATTTCAAATTCTTTCAGAACAATTTATCAGGGCAAACATAACATATCTTGATGCAAGATTACTTGTTGCAAACCAGTTTCATCTTAGTGATGATTTTGTATGCTATCTTGAATCATTGTATCAATAATAAATATTATTTTACTTATTACACTACGGTGTGGTAGGTAAAATAATATATTCAACGTTCCTTATATGAGAAGTCTGTTGATTCCCATTCTTCTCCATATACACATTTCATAATACCTACTTCTTCTTCGGAAAGAAGTGTTTTGTCTAATCCTGATCTTAATTGCATTACAATATAACTTACACAATCTAGAACTTGGGACTCGAGATTAGAAAAGTCCATGTTGCTATATAACCGTTTACCTTCATCTTCGTACTTTTTTAATTGTTCATCTGTAAACATTTCCCTTGGTACAGGAGGATTTTCCCATAAACTCTTATCATTAATCATTTGTGTTTACGTGTATTATTTTAAATTAAGTTGTATTCAAAGGATTTTGAAGGAACAGACAACAATACTTTATTATTCTTAAGATCATAAATTTGAAACTTTGGGTCTGACGGATATCCATCTCCCTTAAGAAGCAAGTTATATTCGGGAATTCTTAATCCAAGATTTGAAATGTACGAAATATCTTTTCCAACTTTATTGTTGTAGATTTTAAGTCCTTGTCTACCAGCATCAGGACTATCATCAGTATTGTCGGCAAGTGTTATTCCTCCAATATCTAATTCTTTTTCTTTAAGAGATGCCATTAGAACATTTTTTGGGCTTTTAAAGTGAAGTCCATTATTATCTGCTTGCACCTGATAATTTTTAATATATATCCCATTATCCTGTTCACTTATACTTAGCACGGACTCGTTCTTGGGAGATACAAATTTCAATGAATTATTATCTCCAAGTATCTTCCATCCTCCGGTATTTATCTTTTGCATTGTAATTACTATGTAAACAAGTATTCCTATAACTACCAAACCGAACCCAACTTTAGTTATTGTTCCCAATGTCCCAAGTTGAACCATATATTTATTATTTGGCCAAATAATAAATACTTAATTGATAAGTTTTAATTCTTTTAGTGTTTTTGTCAAATAGTCCTCAATATCATTTAGTTGTACACTGTATGGTACTTCAATCAAGGTAACGTTATTCTCTTTACAAAGTCTTCGTTTGATTTCGTCCCTATATTTCTGATTGTAGAATGCATCACGTGTTTTATGGAAAAAAGGCACGTAATCATAATGTTGTTTACCATTATACTCTACAGCAAGTGCAAGTTCTTCATTATAACAATCAAGTTCCAAATTATTTTTCTTGTCCGAAGTACTTGTAACATCATTTTGCAGGAATGATGGTCTTTGACAAGTAAAAGGTTTATTGAATAATTTTTCCAACACTTTCCTACACTCTCTTTCGCCTGCACTACACTTGTTAAGTGATTGTCTTGTATCACTAGAAAGATATGGAAGAGGAGAAGGTATGTGCTTCTTTTTGTTACGTTTGTACTTTGTGTAATATACACATCCAACAATTATTAGAAATACAAAAATTGAACTTATTAGTATAACGTATCCATAATCTTTCCAGAATTGTAGAATCATACTCTTTTATTATATCTTTACACCAATTAAATATAAAAGCATGTATGATATGATATATGAAAGCGCTTATTGTAGGAGATATACATGTTAAGACAAACAATCTTGATCAGATTTCTACATTGCAACAAGTAATTATCTCAAAAATTACTGAACTCAATCCCGACTTTGTAGTATTTCTTGGAGATGTTCTTGATTATCATGAAAAAATAATTACACCTTGTCTTAACAAGGCATGTGAATTGATAAAGTCGGTATCAAGTCTGTGTAAGTTGTATGTACTTGTAGGAAACCATGATTATATCTCGAACACCCAGTTTCTTTCTGAGAATCATTGGATGAATGCATTAAAACAATGGAACAATGTTATTATTGTCGATAAAGTAATTGTTAATGGGGAATATACATTTTGTCCATACGTATATCCTGGAAGATTAATTGAAGCTCTTGAAACAAATAAAGAGTACCTTACCTCTAAAATACTATTTTGTCATCAGGAATTTAGAGGATGTGATATGGGGGTAGTAATTTCAGAATCTGGTGATGAATACGACACCATTAAAAACTTCAAGTACATTGTTAGTGGCCACATTCATGATTCTCAATGGTTATCAAATAAAGTATTCTATGTAGGTGCACCATTACAACACGCATTTAGTGAAAGCGATAAACGAATACTTTGTTTAGTTAATGAATCTAGTATTACTGAAGTGCCAATCCATGTTCATGAAAAACGTACTTTACGTGTTAATATTGATGAGTGTCATAATGTTAATGTCACGAACACTGATACAGTCTCATGGAAAGTAGTGATTACATGTACTCCATCTGAATCTAAATCATTTAGGAAAACTTCCAAGTACAAACAATTAATTAAAAATGCAAAGATCGTATTTAACTGTTCTACTGAGTCGTCACTACATGTAACAAAAGAAATAGTAAACACGCTGGATTTTGTTTCAGTATGTAAACAAAAAATAAGTAAAACTAAGAACAGTGAAATATTAAATGACATACTAGAGGAAAGTATAAAAAATTTATGATACGATAATATAAATACTCATGTCTAAAAGATATGTTTCTTATGGAGATGTAGGTACAAAACTTCAAAATCCTAGACCAGATGTTATGGATAACTTTAATCCATCTGTTCCTGGTAAAACATCGGTTCAAGAACTTGAAAGAGATTTACCTTCTACCATTTCTAAACCCCAAGTCCATGAAACTGCTAAAGATGAATATTTACATGTTAATTACACTAAACCACATTATAGGGAATTTAATTACAGCACCGATCTGTCTTGTAAACAGGTTGCTGCTCATTGTGAATCGTGTCCTATTTGTAAGAAGGCACTAATGTCTGACAACAATACAGTTATAATGTACATGGCTATTGCATTACTAGTAAGTACATTGTTTGTTATTATTGTCAAGAAAGTATGATTTAAGCCAACCATTATAATTCTTAAATGAGGAATTATAATGTAATAGTTCTTGGAGGAGGAGGTATAAAGTGTATATCAACTCTTGGTGCACTACAATACCTTTATGACAACACAGATATTTACTCACAAGTAAAAACATTTATAGGTACTTCTGCCGGTGCTATAATTTCTTTATTGCTTGTAATCGGGTATACACCAATTGAAATTACAGTGTACATATGTACACATAATGTACTCGGAAGTCTACTTCCGTTTGACTTCTTTTCTTTAATGAAAGGACTTGGTGCATTAAAATTTGAAAGATTAGAAACCCATTTACGTTATATGATTGAACTAAAAACAGGTAAAAAACAATGTACCTTGTTAGAGCTGTATGAAAAGTTCAATAAAACAGTTGTATGTACATCCTATAATCTTACAAATAATACATGTGAATACATTTCACATGAGACTCATCCAAACATTGATTGTGTTACTGCTGTAAGAGCAAGTGCATCAATCCCATTTGTGTTTGACGAATGTCTAATAGATAATAACGTATATGTTGATGGTGGTGTAGTGGATAATTTCCCAATACATCTGTGCAAAGAAGATGATACTGTGTTTGGATGTGTTATATTTACAAAGTACAATAATCTCGACAGACAGTATAGAATCCTTTCAATTCTAAGAGTACTATCAACATTGTCGTCAAACTTCTACATTAAAAGAATTTTAAGATGTTGTAATACTCAAAACATGGATATTCTTGAAATTAATTTACAAGATATTGACATGTTTGATTTTGATAAACACCAATCATCAATTCTTTCTCTGTACACAGATGGATATAATAAATGTCATACATTTTTCACAAATAATGTAAATGAAACCAATATTCAAATGGATTCCAATACCAACAGTAGGGAATGATTATATACCAGGCGTCTTATTTTACCCTACACTATGTGACAGCGTAAATGTTGTACAAAGGTCTGACGGTGTTGCAGAAATTTCAAATACTGGAATGTATGATGGTACATACAGATGCGTTGTTGACAAGTACTTTGAAGGGCTTTACATTGCAACACTGATAACACCGTGGTTCTCTGAGCCTATTATTAATGGAAAGATAAGTCTTAGTATTCATTAGGTATCTTATAATGTTCTTTTTAAAGGGAAGTAAGTTTACTAGTAAATGGATTATACTGAGGTGTTAAATATTATAGAGTCGCAATCACTTCCCGAAATCAGACGTAAGAAGTACATTATAACATTTTCAAAAGAAATTTACAATCTCATAAAGTTCAGACATTTACACTTGAGTGAATACATGTTAGATAATTATGATACATTATCAACAGAAAAATGGTCAAGAGTATCATTATATGCGAAACTCTCGGTTGATACAATTAGGAAATATAAGGATAAGTTAGATTGGAAGTCAATTTCCCAGTTGCAGGATATGTCCGATAATTTTATTGATGAACTTTCTGAATATATTGAGTTCAAGCATTTATCCAAAAATTGGAACTATGCTCCATCTCTTGAGATACTACAAAAGTATATTAATAAAAACTGGGATTGGGACTTTTTATCCGCAAACAATAGTATTTCTGATTCTACTATTCTTGCATTAAAGCATAAATTCAACTGGAAAATTATAAGTCATTTTCGTACAATAACATATGAGCTTGTATATGAAGCAAAAGAGTACATTGACTGGCCTATTTTTTATGATAATAATTTACAGGTAAATCATGAACAATTATTTTTTTATCAGGACTTGTCATTCAGAATGAGACTTGAATTTGTAGAAGGGTTACTTGATTATTTTAGATCGAGACGACAAGGAAATACAACTAATAATCCTAACATAGAATATACAGATATTCTGAACTATACAGACAAGTGCCCTATATGCAGATCTTCTTGTGAAGAAGATCCTGACTTTATTAAAATAAAATGTAATCATATATTTCATAAATCATGTATTTTACAATGGACTAAAAAATCCACAAGCTGTCCAATGTGTAGAATAGAATTATAATTTTGTTATTATATAATAACAAAATCGTTCAACTTGAATATTTTAGGATCATCGTCCTTCCAACAGGTTACATACTTATAACCTAGAAGTCGTGGAGTTACATCCACTTGCATTAACCTGTTTGTTGACTTAATTTCTTCTGTGATATCAATACATTGATCGTCTTCAATATAACATTTTCTAAAATCAGGATGTAACGCGACTTGTTTCAGAAATACAGAGTACTCAATATGTTCAATATTGAAAGTTACTTTAAATAGATGCTCATCAATACGTTCCACCTTAGGATTGTATGGATTATAATATTTGTAAAGTTTTAGGAATAACACTCTTAAATACACAACAAAAAAAGTGAAGTATACTAAAACCCAATCAAACATTTATTAGTAAGATTATATGCTTTATATCGGCTCTGGTAAAAACGAATACCTTTAAAAAAATGTATTTTACATATATATCAACATGCAAGTTGTCAAGATTATTGAAATATATCCTTCATTGCTTACATCTAACTTTAATAAAGAGATTGTAAGGTTGGTATCTGAGAAGTACATTAAAACATGTACAAAGGAACATGGATATATAGTGTCAATCCGAAATGTACGTGTAAAAGAAATAAAGGCAGATTATATGTCACCAATGTTACATGCAAAAGTTATATTCAATTCAGAAATTACTAAACCAGAAGTTGGAAATAAAGTCAATGTAAAGGTTATTAAAAAACTCAAGCACGGACTAATGACCCAAACTGATCTTTACCGTGTATTTGTTCCTGACACAGGTGACAAATATACAGAAGGAGACTGTATAACTGTTGAAATAACAGCTACACAATTTGACAAGAATCAATACAATTGTATTGGAAAATTATTATAATTATTCACAATTGTGAATAATTATAACGTTACTTGATTTGCTTCATCTCTAGTTAAAATACCACACTCCGCAAACATGTCTAGTAGAATATCAACATCAGCTTTACTTATTTTTTTCTCAAGAAATGCTCTACGTAAAGTACTTACCGTAAAACCTACATATTCAATTGTAGGATTAATATCTGCTTTTCGATCTACAAAAAAGTGGAAAAATGTAAATATATTTGACATTGATTCTTTAAAAAGGTCGGGATTAGAAATGAAACAGAGCAGAATTAAATATATATATCCTATATTCCCAGTCTCAATGTTAAGATCAACTATAGATAAAGTTTTTGCTAGAAATGATTCAGTTGTTGAAAGAATTTGACAAATTAAAGGGTTTTCCATGTTAACAGAAATCACAATATTGAATACACAAAGGTTTACGTAAAATTCTTAATTGTTGAGCGGTTTCGAAATAAACTTTATCAATGTCAGAGACTGGATTACGTCTGACTTTATTTACAAATATGTTCATAATTTCTTTAAACGACTTGAGGGTACTAATAATACTATCATAATGCTCACCTGTTTTATCCAAAGTTATCGCCTCCTCCAAAAAGGCTTCAAGCATAAGTCTGTGCTTGTTAATACAATCATCACATCTTCTTGAAGGTTGAAACAAATGATCTTCGAGTAAAATCATTTGTTTTGCAACTTCACGTAAATTAAATTTCGGATCAAGGATCGGAGCAAGTCCGCCTTTATTCCTAGAAGGTGCAGTACATGAAGTACATCCTTGTGCACCTTGTTTTCTTTGTCCTTCATTGTATTTAGGAACATACTCATCTGAACATGATGCATTATATTCAGCATAAGTATTTGGAGGTTTCTCATTTACACCGTCAAGCCTATATGAAAGACTTGTAAGAGGCGGAGAAGGATAAAATCTTGTATCTCCTAACGTGTTTTCAACACGCGTTTCTCCAAATGCATCCTTTAGTTTATAATATAACTTACTTCCTGGTCTATGAAGTTCACGTTTGCAAATACTTCCATATCCACCTCGCATTTTACTAATTACTAGGAAGTTTATATTTTGATTATATTGTTTACAAATTATTTTTTACGTTTGTATAACACTATAATCACTATAACAATTATTATCAATATAAGTATAAGCAACCACATTTTCCATGTACTGGATTGTTGCAATTCGGACAATGTATATACATGAGTACCATTACGTAACTCAATAGGTTTTGATCCTATTTTATAAGCCCAAAACTCTGCATATACTGGAAGAAGTAAAGGATTAATCACTGGATCAAGTGATCCTTTCATTAACCCTTTCATTATTTTCTCAACATGATCTTCAGCATACATAGTTACTGGATCAATTTTCAACTGTTCTTTGATTTTATCATCTTCTTCTGAAACACGTGGAACTAGATCATTATATTCAAGAGGTGCAGGAAAATCACTGTCAAGTAATTGTGGCCATACACTGACAACATTCAT